>LIDZ01000062.1_pt1 | contig 153475 bp, 150 predicted proteins | sample 644651 | NCBI WGS metagenome assembly LIDZ01 (sample SAMN03856242, study PRJNA289617) | food metagenome | isolation source: wine grapes on drying loft during traditional withering process | host: Vitis vinifera cv. Corvina | place: Italy: Gargagnago di S. Ambrogio di Valpolicella | collected 2014-01
AAACAAATGGAACTTGGTATCTATTAAACAGTGATGGAGCGATGGCAACAGGCTGGCAACAAGTAAATGGAACTTGGTATTTATTAAACAGCACTGGAGCAATGGCAACAGGCTGGCATCAAGTAGATGGTACCTGGTACTTTTTAAACAGCGATGGAGCACTTGCAGAATAGTTGTAATAAGGTAAGGTAAACTTGACAAAAGTTTATTTAACTAAAACTTTTAGGGGAATATGAAAATTAAGTGTTTCAATTTAATAATTTAAATTGAAACACAACTAGAAAACAAAAAACAGCTTGTCTGAATTATTATCAGACAAGCTGAAATATAAGAACTATTTATTGATTATATTAAGAAATGATTAGACTTTTATATAAGGAGGGTAAATATACATGAAAATGACAAGAAGAGATTTCCTAAAATGGATGGTAGCATCTGGTGTAGCATTAGGAATGGGAAAGATGGACATTGCTAAGGCAGAAGAAATTATAAATGCAGCAACATCTACACCTGTAATTTGGCTTCAGGCAGCAGGGTGCTCAGGATGCACTTTGGCCTTTCTAGATATGGTTAAAGATGAGGCAGGTACAGCTTATTCAGTAGAAGATCTTTTAATGGATAAAATAGATTTAAAATATCATAGTACTTTAATGACTGCAGCTGCCAGTGAATGTATGGAGATACTTAATTCTGAATATAAGGAAAGCGGTTATATCCTTGTTGTTGAAGGTGGAATACCAACAGGCGAAAACGGTAATTACTGTATAATCGGAGAAAGAGACGGTAAGCCATTAACAGCATTACAAGCACTAAAAGATTTTGCTGTAAATGCAAAATATATAATTGCAGCAGGAACTTGCTCTGCATTTAAAGGAGTTTCAGGAGCTGGAGATAATCTTACAGAAGTTAAAGCAGTAGATGAGATTCTTACTAATTATACCGATAAAATAATAAACTTACCAGGATGCCCAGTGCACCCTTATATTATTGGTGGTACTATAGCCAAGCTGTTAGCAGGTGAAAGTTTAGCTTTAGATACGAAGAAAAGACCAGCATATTTTTATGGAGCAACTAATTTACATTCAAATGCGACACCAGTAAATTGTCCGCTTAGAAAACAACAAGCATCAAAGGCTGAGACACTTGGAGCTTGTGGAAAATGTTTTGAAAATATGGGCTGCAGAGGAAGGGAAAGCGAAACAAAAGTTACTTGTTATACAAAATTATGGGGCACGACTTGGGCAGACAGAAAAGGGTGCTTGGGATCAGGAAGCATATGTATAGGATGCTCTAATCCTAATTTCCCATTTACAGGAACTACTGCTACATCTAATAGTATATATCAATTTAAATCACCAACATACACAACATTATAAAAAATATTGTAATTAATGTATTATTAAAAATAATCAACAAATTGAAAAAAAGGATGGGATATTATGGCGACTATTAAACTTGATCCTATTACTAGACTAGAAGGACATATGAAAGTTGAAGTTGAAATAGATGATAATAATAAAGTTACCGAAGCAAGAAGCACAGGTAATATGTTTAGAGGCTTTGAAGCAATGCTAAAAAATAGAGATCCAAGAGATGCAGTGCATATCACTCAAAGAATATGCGGATTATGCCCTGTATCTCACGGAATAGCAGCAGTTAAAGCAATAGAAGCATCTAAAGGATTTACTCCTTCAGACCAAGCTGTATTAATTAGAAATTTAATTGAAGGTGGTAACTTTCTTTCAGATCATATACTACATTTTTATCATCTGTCGCTTTTAGATTATGTTAAGGGTCCAGACAAATCCCCTTGGAAGACTAATTTTAATACAGATATGAGATTTTCTGAGGAAGAAAGCAAGAAAATTTTTGAACATTATGTTAAAGCGTTAGATGTAAGACGTAAAGGGCATCAAATGGTTGCGTTACTTGGAGGAAGAATGCCTCATGTAAGATCTATAATGCCAGGTGGGGTAACAAAAGTACCAAGTGCAGATGAAATTAAACAATATAAAGAGCTTCTTTCAGAAGTAAGTGACTTTATAAATAATGAATATTATGAAGATGTACAAAAAGTTGCATCAGTTTATAGTGATTATTTTGATATTGGGAAAGGCTATGGAAATTTAATTTCTTTTGGCGCCTTTGAAGTAGAAGAAGCTAATGGCAGCAAGCAAGAGTTATTTAGAAGTGGAAGATATACTAATGGAGACTTATTAAGTGTAGATTTTACAAAAATTAAGGAATCAACAAAATATTCTTGGTATAAAGGAAGTTCCGCCCAAGGTATAACATCGGAAAGTTCAACTCCTGATATTAATAAATCTGGTGCATATTCATGGATAAAATCAACGAGATATGAAGATACACCTTATGAAGCAGGCCCTATTGCTAGAATGTGGATAAATGGAGATTATAGAAATGGTGTTTCTGTTATGGATAGACATGTAGCTAAAATGCTTGAAGCTAAAAAATTAGCTAATGCATTGTCAATTTGGATTAATAATTTAAAGGATTATAAAATAGCTGATACTACATCAGGAGATAAATATAATAAAGATTTATATGATCCTAAAATGCATAGTTTTAGTTATTTAACTAATGGAGAAGGTGTTGGAGTTACTGAAGCACCAAGAGGTGCACTGCTTCATTATATTAAATACAGTGTAAGTGATACTCCAATTGTAACAACTAGTAGGGATGGTACAGTAACTACTGCATATCATAGTTTAATTGATAATTATCAAGTCATAACTCCAACTTGTTGGAATGCTTCTCCTAAAGATACTAAAGGAAAAAGAGGACCGCTTGAACAAGCTTTAATAGGTGTAACAATTAGTGATGTAAATAATCCAGTAGAATTAATGAGAATTGTGCATTCTTTTGATCCATGCACTGCTTGTGCTGTTCATATAATGACACCAGATAAATCTGTAGATAAGAGCTTTATTGTTTCTACACCTAATCCTAATGGTATAATTTAATGGAAATAATTACTATACTAGGCATTGGGAATTTATTACTAAAGGATGATGGTATAGGAGTTCATTTAATAGAGCATCTTAGCGAGTTGGAATTTGAGAATACTTACAATGTAGAATTGATAGATGGTGGTACTTGTATTCCAAATCTTTTAGATGTGTTTATGACAAATGAAAGAATTATAGTTTTAGATAGTATAAAAGGTGGACATGCACCTGGTACAATCTATAAACTTACTCCAGAAGAACTAGGGGCCTGTATAAAAGAAACTACTTCTCTTCATGACGTACAAGTACTTGATATTATGAGAGATGCTAGTCTTTTAGGATTTGATCCTAAAATAGTTATTATAGGCGTTGAACCTGACGAAATTGTATATGATATGGAATTATCAGATATTATTAGAGAGCAAATACCTAACATGATAGAGATTATTAGAAAAGAAATAACCAATGGATAAACTTAATCCTGAAAAAGGATATTCTATATATTCTGTGTTCTCAAATTCAATTATTTGAGAATTCGGATTAAAGAGAAAGTGTACCCCTTTAAGTAGATTTCTATAAAAAGGGGCTACGCAACTTCTAAAAGATGATTTCTGCACCTTTCAGAAGTCATCTTTTAGAAGTTGAAGGGAGGTTGAGATGAGTAAAAAAGATCAGGTACCTGAGTGGCTATTAAACAAGGGCGAAATTGGAATGTGTCCATGTGGATGCATAGGTAAAAAGAAAAAAATAAGTTTTTTAGAAAAAACTATTGATGATATATCTAAATTACTCAAGGAAGTTATCTTTTCAGAAGAAATAGCTTTTAGAGATGGCTTTCTACAAAAATTGGACCCTAGAGTTAAGGTGATTACTATGATTTTACTAATTTTAACGGTTACCTTGCTTAATAATATTTTAGTTCTAATTATAGTGTATTTATTTTCATGTGTTCTAGCTAAAGTATCACGTATACCAATTAGGTTTTATTTTAAAAGAGTATGGTTTGTTGTGCCGCTTTTTACCGGAATCATGGTGCTACCATCTATGTTTAATTTTGTTCGAGATGGTGACAGTATAATCTCGTTAATAAACTTTGGCAAAGTATTACATATAGGTTTTTTTGCACTTCCATCAGAAATTACCATTACTAAACAAGGATTAGCTGGAGCTATTTTGTTAATATTAAGGGTTGGATTAGCTGTATCTATTGCATTATTACTTACAGTCACAACACGCTGGACAAATTTGTTGAAAGCTTTTAGAATTCTTTTTTTACCTAAAATATTTATTACTATTTTGGAAATGTGTTATCGATATATCTTTATTTTGTTAAATATAACCACAGAAATGTTCGTGGCAAGAAAAAGTAGAACTTTTGGTAAGATTGATGTAAAAGAAGGGCGTCATTTTGTATCTAATGCCATAGGTAGCCTTTTTGGCAAGAGTTACGATTTAAGTGAAGAAGTATATGATGCGATGATATCTAGAGGTTATAAAGGTGAGCCTGTAATCATGAATAGATTTAGGTTCACTCTATTAGATTTTCAGTGGATTATAGGCGTGCTAATTTTTATTCTAGTATCATTTGGGGGGGCGATTATTCTTGGATAAATTAAAAATTATGGAATTAAAAGATGCTTCATTTGGATATATAGCCAATGAAATGGCTCTTAAAGATATAAATTTAGATATTTGTAGTGGTGAGAAATTGGTCATTTTAGGAGCCAATGGTTCAGGGAAATCTACGCTGCAAAAAATTCTTGCTGGATTAACATTTACGAGTAAAGGTTCATATAAAGCCTTTGGACAGTTAATTACAGAAGAAGCCTTAAATGATGAACAGTTTTCTAAGGCTTTCCGTCAAAGAATTGGTTTCATATTTCAAAATTCAGATGCACAATTATTTTCTACCAATGTGTGGGATGAAATTGCATTTGGCCCACTACAAATGAAGTTAGGTTTTGATGAAGTAAGCCGTCGTGTTAATGAAATCATAGGGATGTTAGGATTGGAAGCATTACAGGACAGGCCACCATATAAATTAAGTGGTGGAGAGAAAAAGAAAGTAGCAATTGCTTCGATTTTATCCATAAATCCAGAGGTGTTAATACTTGATGAACCTACAAATGGATTGGATCCACGTACTCAAAGATGGCTTGTTAATTTATTAGTTAAACTTAATAAAGCGGGGAAAACATTAATTACATGTACTCATAATTTAGATATTGTTGAAGAAATTGCAGATAGGGTGATTGTTTTTAGTGAAGAACATAATATAGTAGCACAAGGTACGCCTAAGGAAATATTATCGAATAAAGAATTACTTATGTCTGTAAATTTAATCGATGACCATTATCATAGACACATTCATTTAGCTGCCTCTAGTGAATGTCATGATAATTATCATAGTCATTAATAAGTAATAAAAAATTTTAAGGGGGAGATATGATGCATATACCTGATGGGTATTTAAGTCCACAAACTTGTGCCGTACTAGGAGCTGCTATAATTCCAGTGTGGGCCACTGCAACAAATAAATTAAAAAAGACATTGAAGGAAAGACAAGTTCCTTTGCTCGCAATTGGAGCTGCATTCTCTTTTACAATTATGATGTATAACATACCTATACCGGATGGGACTACAGCACATGCAGTTGGTGCGTCATTGCTTGCAATTATATTGGGGCCGTGGGCAGCAACCGTTGGTGTTAGTATCGCATTAATAATTCAAGCTTTTTTCTTTGGAGATGGTGGTATTTTAGCACTTGGCGCTAATATTTTTAATATGGCATTTGTTATGCCTTTTGTTAGCTACTATTTATACCGTTCAATTGCAGGAAATTCTGAAATTTCTTCTAGAAGAAGATTTGTTGCATCTATTATTGCAGGGTATATGGCTATTAATGTTGCGGCCATGTGTGTTGGAATTGAGCTTGGCATTCAACCGTTATTATTCCATAAGGCTGATGGTACGCCATTGTATTCTCCATATGGATTAAAGCAGACGTTAACTGCTATGTTTTTTTCTCATGCAACTTTAGCTGGACCAGTTGAGGGCGCAGTAACTGGGATTGTAGTGAAATACTTACAAAAGGCACATATAGATATGCTACAGATTTATCCACCGCAAAAAATATCTCATAGTAGCATTCCCTCGAAGCTTAATACAAAGAAGTTTTGCTATGCATTGATTGCTTTAATTATATTTACTCCACTTGGATTATTAGCACAAGGTACTGCATATGGTGAATGGTCTAGTGAAGACTTACAAGCAAAAATAGGATTTATACCTAATGGAATGGCTAAATTTGCAGGCAAATGGAAAGCACTATTGCCTGACTATTCAGTTCCTGGTTTAGAGCGTGGTCTTTTTAAATCTGCACTAGGATATATTGTTTCTGCAGTTGTTGCATTATTAATAATATTAGTTATTACTGCAGTGATTAGTTTATTACAAAAAAGAAAAAAGGTGAATCAAAATATCAGTAATAGTTAATGTTAAATATCTCAATTAATCTTATCATTACCTATTTATCTGCTTAGTTTATTTTGGCTAATACATTCATTCTTTTCTAAGATAAATAGATATAGAAAGGAACCGTTGCTTAATTCATATTTTTTAAAACCTTTTAGCTATGAGTAAAACTATACACTTTAGCATATATGTATAGTTTTCATACAGTTTTGCTAAAGTGATTATACACAATACTTTTGTTCGGAGTTATATTATACCTATAGCAAGTGCTTAGTAAATACAAGATTTGCGTATGCTTATAGATTATAAAATAATTTTTTAAATGGAGGTTTTTTTATGAAATTTAATTTTGATCAGACAATTGATGTAGAAAAAACAAATGCTTATATGGTTGGCGCTGGACTTGCATCAATGGCAGCTGCGATATTTTTAATTAGAGATGGACATGTTCCCGGAAAAAATATTCATATATATGAAGAATTAAACGTCACAGGTGGTAGCATGGATGGAAATGGTAATGCTGAGCAGGGTTATGTAATCCGCGGTGGAAGAATGTTTGATAGGGAAGCCTATACTTGTACTTTTGGAATAATGGAAAGTATTCCTTCATTAACTGATCCGAAAGTTTCAATACTTGATGAGTTTAATGCTTTTAATAAAAAAATTCATACCCATGCAAAAGCTAGGTTAATAGATAATGATGCTAGAATAACTGATGTATCGACTTTGGGATTTGAACGTGCTGATAGATTGGCTTTAATGGATATATTAATTCACTCTGAAGATTCTTTGGGAACGAAAACTATTAAAGAGTGTTTTCCAGAATCATTTTTTAAAACAAATTTCTGGCTTCAATGGACTACACTGTTCGCATTTGAGACTTGGCACAGTGCTGTAGAACTGAAGAGATATCTCCATAGATTTATCCAAGAATTACCACGACTAAAAGATTTATCTGGGATACGTCGCACACCATACAATCAATATGATTCAATGTTATTACCTATGACAAAATGGTTGAAGTCACAAGGCGTTAATTTTGAATTAAACTGTAGAATAACTGATTTAGAATTTAAACCATCAGATATTGAAACTACAGTTACAGCATTCAAATGTGTTAAAAATGGAAAAGAAACTAGGATAGAAGTTGGAGAGGGAGATCTTGCCTTTGCTACTATCGGTTCATTAACTGCTGGTACAAGCCTTGGAACTATGACTACCCCAGCAAAAATTAATGACAAACATGTAGGTGGGGCATGGGAGCTTTGGGAGAAAATTGCTGAAGGGCGTCCTGAGTTTGGTAAACCACAAGTTTTTGATGATCGCGTTGAAGAATCAATGTGGCAGTCTTTTACAGTAACACTTAAAGACCCAACTATGTTTAAGAAAATAATAGAATTCTCAGGAAATCAGCCAGGAACTGGTGCTCATATGACATTTAGAGATTCTTCATGGCTCATGACAATAGTTTTACACAATCAACCACATTTTCTTAGTCAACCAGATAATGTAGAAATTATCTGGGGATATTCGTTGTTCCCATATGCAAAAGGTGATTTCGTAAAGAAGAGAATGGTGGATTGTACTGGTGAGGAGATATTAACAGAGGTATTATATCACCTAAACTTTAAAGATGATATGAAGAAAATTCTTAAAACATCTATTTGTATACCATGTATATTACCTTTTACAACAGCACAATTTTTAACTAGAGCAAAAGGCGATAGACCAGCAAATATACCCGAAGGTTCAACTAACTTAGCATTACTTGGACAGTTCTGCGAAATAGCAGATGATGTAGTATTTACTATGGATTATTCAGTAAGAGGTGCACAAATTGCTGTTTATAAATTCTTAAATCTAAATAAAAGACTTACCCCCATTTATAAAGGACAGCACGATATCCGTGTACTAATTAATTCAGCACTTGAGCTTATGAAGGATGATAATTTAAGTGAAGAATTGACTGCACTTAAATCTTTGCTAAAATAATTTAAATAACAAAAAATGCAGTCATTTAGTATGGCTGCATTTTTTGTCTAAGTTTTTATTATAGAAAATTAAATTTATATAATATACAGTTGTGTTATAATAATCTCCTTAGCACAGTATAATATACTAGTACAGCGTATGTATAAATATATTATTATTTATGTATATATGCTATTCCTAATATTGTATTATAAAGTTTCAAGCGTTATTATATTTAAAGGAAGTAAAAAATGCTATTATATATTTAATCTTATGGCTTGATCTTATGGCTTGATCTTTAGTCTTTAAATAGGATTATTCTTATGATATTTTAATATTATATAAATTTTGAGGTGATTGAAAATGATATTCTATTTTTCAGGTACAGGAAATTCCTTGTACATAGCTAAAAATATTGCAAAGCAAAATAATGAAACATTAATTTCGATAGCAGCTGTTATGAATAGTAAAGATGGGTGTTATGAATATAATTTAGAAGACAATGAGATTATTGGCTTTGTATATCCGATTTATGCTTGGGCACCGCCTAAAATGGTTCTTAAATTTATTAAAAGATTGAAACTTGTCAATTATAAAAATAATTACATTTTCACAGTAGCAACCTGTGGAGAGAATATTGGAAATACAATAAAAGTTATTGATGAGTGCTTAAAGAAAAATAACCTATACTTAAAAAGTGGGTTTTCAATACAAATGCCTAGCAATTACATTATAATGGGCGATGTGGATACGAAAGAAGTAGAACAGAAAAAGCTATTAGTTGCAGAAGATACATTGAAAAGAATAAATAAAGTTATAAAATTAAGAGAAGAGGACATATATCAAATTGAAAAGGGCACTATGCCAGGCATACTTACATCCATTATCAATCCTTTATTTAATAAATTTGCTGTTAATACAAAGAAATTTTATGCTAGTGATAAATGTACTGGCTGCGGCGTATGTGAGAGTACATGCAATTGTCAAACAATTAAACTTCAAGAAAAACCAGTATGGAGTAATAAGTGTACTCAATGTTTAGCATGCATTAATCTATGCCCTACTAAAGCCATTCAATATGGTAAAAAGACAGAATATAAAGGACGATATAAGAATCCTAAGATTAGTTTAGATGAAATGAAAATAATTTGATTCCTTGATTTTATCAAAGTGACAGTTTTAATGTGTTCACTTTTTATTTGCAAATAATAAATATAGTAAATGACGGAACCAAGATTTGCTAAAATCATTGCAATAATAACGCATACAACATTCTAATATAATGGCTTCCTTAAAGAGATTATTTATAATGAGTTTAAGGGCGTACAGCGTTTAGTAACAAAAAGAAAAGAAAAGACATATAGTTTAATTATAGCAATAAATTTGGAATAATTATGAGATCAATGTTAAAAAATATAAAGAATAAAATTTTGAATCCAGCCCCTAAAATTATTGAGGTAGAATATAACTGGGCACAGCCTTTAAAGTATGACTTGAAGCCTAGTATGATAGTATATCATCATACTGTAGATATTAATCTTACACCTGAGCAAATAGATGAAATGCATAAGAAAAGAGGGTGGGCTGGTATAGGATATCATTTCTATATAAGGAAAGATGGAAGAATATATAGAGGAAGACCAGAAAATGCAATAGGAGCTCATGCACCTGGTGTAAATGATAGAGCTTTTGGTATTGCGTCAGAAGGTAATTTTAATAATGAACAAATAACACTAAAGCAAAAGAATAGCATTATTGCATTATCAAAATACCTAATGGAAAAATATAATATCAAAGATTTAAAAAGGCATAAGGATGTAAGAAATACAGATTGCCCAGGTAAAAACTTTCCTTTTGAAGAAATCAAAGCAGAATTAAAAGTATAAAGTGAAATTAATCAACTTTATTCAGATATTTATGAGTCTATGGAATACCTTTTAGTAACTTCTAAATTTACTAAAATTGAATCCATACTGTATTTATAAAATGAAAAATATACTATTAATTAATTAAATAAAACTAAAGATGCAATCAAAATACTGCTTGCATCTTTAGTTTTATAATATATTGTTCTTGATATCTTGTAGAATAATTCTAGTTCAAATAAGATTAAAACTATCAAACCGTATCAGCTATATATTAAATAAAGACTAATAATTTTCAGTACATATTAATAATAACTGTAGATTATAGTTCATTTTACATAATCATCTCGGATCGGCTCATAGCTAAAGCATACAGGTGCTTCGTTATAAGTGTCTATTATAATCCTTGCATTAATATGAAACACTTCCTTCAATATTTCGTGTGTGATAATTTCAGTAGGAGTTCCAATTTTAATGATTTTGCCTTCTTTTATAGCTACAATTTCATCTGAAAATAGTGCTGCATGATTAATACCATGACAATAGTACGTTTTTGTTGCTTATTTAATACATTATCACGGTGTGGATACCTTCCATAAGAGATAAGTTCTTCTACTTTTAATTGTGATGGTGCTGAGTAAGTAAAGCCATGTCTTCTGTATGCAGAAACTATCAATAATAACATAATTTATATTAAAAAGAGTACAAATTATCTTGACATAGTAAATGATAAATATGATCTTAGGGCTGTGCTATTTCAAACTTACATATCAGATAGCCATCCGTCCATTTGAATGTATTGACTCAATAAAAATCAACTCTTATAGATTATCTAAACTTATAAATAATATAATTGCATGTGATCCAGAAAAGATTGAAAGAGTAGTATTGAATCTTATATCAAATGCAATTAAATATTCATAGGTTGGTAAGGAAATGTGTGTTAATATTCAAAAATAAAGTTACAGATATTATTACAGTTAAAGTAACTATGAACGATACAAAAAGTGTACTATTAAATGTTACACTTTTTGTTGTATATATTAAACAATTATCATAACTAAAAATAATGAAATTATTTCAACTCGTTTATGAAAATATGAATTTTATTAAATTAATTAGGTTGATAAATTTAATAGTTATTTGCAATTTAAAAAATATAGCACGAAATAACTATTTCGTGCTATATTTTTTAATACCCATATGGCATTTAGAGAATATATTAGATTTGAAAAAATAATTAACACTGATTAATACGAATATTTTTAGTTCAAATCCTATTTATATGGTTTAGTAAATTCTCTGATTTAGGCACATGAAAGAAAATAAAAATTTCCAAATGCTATGATTATTTTTCATCATGGCAAGGAGCAGATTGGTCTCATAGATGAACTCGTTATTTTTTTGATTGTCTCTAAAGTGCATATATTAATTTATGTTGGTTTCTAATAAATTTAAAATATCATATACTTCCTATCTAATTTTAAAAAAATATTTTACATTAATTAAACTCGAATATTTCTTCTTTTGGTAAAAAAAAAAATTATTTAATAAAAAAAGAAGGAATCATACATTTAGTGTAGAATAATACATTATATAGAAATAAAGTTAAAATGTATGAATTTTTTTAAGTCATTTTAACTTTATATATTATATATTGAAGAAAGGATATGAAAAATATGTTGAGACTTACTTGGATAGAATTTTTCTTAAGAATTATTCCAGAAACATTTATTTTAATATATGGGATACATATAATTTCTAAAAAATCTTTTGATATACCAGAGTATATACTTTCTAGTATATTATTGGCTATACTAATCTTTTTTGTAAGATGGCTTCCTATATATTTTGGGGTACATACGATAATTAGTATAATCTTGACTATAAGTATTATGGTTATTATTAAAATACCGTTAATAAAAGCTATATATAGTACTTTCCTAATGTATTTTATACTTTCTTTAAGCGAATTTCTAAATATGATAATATTGAGCTTCTTAACTATAAATATTAATATTTTAAGTCCTGCTATAAAATGTGTATACGGGGCGCCGTCTTTAATCTTTATATTATTATTCATTATAATGATCAATAACTTATTAAAAATGAAGGAAGGAATAAAAAATGTCTCTAACTGAAAAAATAGCATTTAAAATAGTGAATAATGCTAAGTTATTTTTAAATGTTGATGAGGATAAAGAACAAATTATTATATACGGAGCAATAAATTTATTTCAAATTGTATTTGCTATCTTATGGGTAATAATTGCCGGTTTATTTTTGGGAGTACTTTATGAAGCTTTATTATTTTCAATTACTACTAGTATTTTAAGGAAATATTCAGGTGGTGTACATGCTTCATCACTAAGCCGTTGTATTATGATAGGCACAATTTCGGCGACTTTAGCAGGATTAGCTATTGAAAAAATATTTTTCAATATTAATATATATGCTTTAATATTAATAAATATAGCTTTAATGTTATTTGATTTTATAATAGTTACAAAAAATGCACCTGTAGATAGCATACAAAAACCTATTACTAAGATTGGAATGAAGAAAAAATTTAAGAAAAAATCTATTATTGTACTATTTATTTTTTCATTTATAATCATAGTTTTATTTATACTAAATAGAAAATATTCAGAATTGTATTACATAAGATTAATAGAAAGTATTAGTCTTGGAGCCTTATGGCAGACTATTACACTTACTAAAATTGGAATTAGATTTTTGAACAAAGTTGACTTTGTTTTAAAATATATAATGGATAGAAGGAGGTTAATATTATGAAAAATCAAATTAATAAGATACTTGTTACACTTACATCGAATCTTTGCACAAAAATGGCACTTTCAGTTTCAGCATCAGCTTGCTCTTGGGGAGCATTTCAACCAGAAGAACCAAAATGTTTAAGAAAATAGCAAATGAAAAAATTTAGTTAACAGAAGATTGAAAGTAAAAATCGTTGATTTATTTAATCAATAATTTTTACTTTCAATTTATGTCTATAATACTAGGAGGTTACCCTATGAATGCTTTTACAAATAAAAATGAAAATAATTTAGCTATGATGCTATCTATTGTGAAAATTGCAATAATAGTATTTATTAGTATAATAGCATATATAAATTTACCTAAGTATTGGGTTGATTTAAATATAAAAGATAATGGTCAATTCAATTTGTATACTACAGGATTTTTTTTATTGATTAGTGGAGTATGTTATATAACTTGCTTAATATATAATCGCAAAATATCACAATCATCAAATATATTCAGAATTTCTTGGCTCTTGGAGAACATTTTTTTTATAGCGATCATTTCTTTACCAATATATCTATCTACACTTTATGAAAGTGAATATAAATATTTATTTATATTATTAATAATATCTTCAGCTATTCAATATGGTTCTCGCTATGGAATTATAACATCACTTTTTTCCTCCTTCTTTGTACTCGGAGCAGATTTATTATATGAACCGATAAAAGATGGAATTAATGCATATTTTCAAAAAGATTTAATAATGGTGGGAATTCTTATTTTTGTTGCGTGGATTCTCGGATATTACGTTGACATGGAGAGTGAAAATAATAGAAAAAAGGATGAAACACTTAATATTTTAAGCACTGAATTAGAAGAAAAAGATAAACAGAGACAAGATATGGAGTCATTATTATTAAGAAATAAAACTTGTTATGATATATTATTTGAAAATTCCTTAAATGCTATTGTTGTTCATGAAAAAGGAATAATAATATATGCAAATGAAAGTGCAACTAAATTACTCGGATATGAAAATCCAATGAATTTAAATGGTAAAATTTTTTATAATCACTATTTAGGAAACATTAAATCTAGTATCGAAAAAAAGTATTCAAATATTACTAATAATAAGATTTCAAAGATTATAGAAGATGAGAATATATTAAACTATAATGGTGATCCTATTCCGGTTCGTAATACATCGTGCTTTTTTACTTACAAAGGTGAATCTTCAGTATTAACACTTTTACTCGATATAACTTCAGAAAAAAAAGTAGAAACCTTAGAACAAGATGTAGCAACAAATTTAAAATTACTTAACGAAACTAGAGAATTTAATACTCTTGTAATGGACTTTTTTACTAATATGTCCCATGAACTTAAAACACCTGTTAATGTTATTTATGCTGCCATTCAAACTATAAATATGTATTTAGATACTTATAAAATAACTGATATAGACAAATGTAAATCCTACTTAAAAACAATGAAACAAAATTGCCTAAGAATGATTAGGTTAATAAATAATCTTCTAGATATAACTAAATTGGATTCTGGATTTATCAAACTTAACAAAAGAAATGGCAATATTGTAAGTATTGTAGAGGATATAGTTCAATCAGTTGCATCTTATGTGAAAAGTAAGGATATAGAACTTATATTTGATACAGATATTGAAGAAAAAATCATGGGTTTTGATTATGACATGATAGAACGTATAATGTTGAATTTAGTATCCAATGCTTTTAAATATAGTCATCCTGATGGGAAGATATATATTAATTTAATAAATAAAGAATCAAGTATTATTATTAAAGTAAAAGATGAAGGGGAAGGTATTCCTCAAGACAAACTTGATGTTATATTAGAACGTTTTGGCCAAGCAAATTCCTCGCTTTCCAGGCAATGTGAGGGAACTGGGATAGGGCTATATCTTGTAAAATCATTTGTTGAAATGCATGATGGTAAACTAAGTATTATAAGTACTGAAGGAAAAGGGAGCGAATTTTCAATAGTATTACCTGCAAGGTTAGTGAAAGATGAAAAGCATGTAGATCAAATTCTTTTTGAGACCAAAGTAGATAGGATAGAAATAGAATTTTCTGACATATACTCAATATAAAACTTTAGTTGAATTTAGAGCAATCATACCTTTATTATTTAGATAACTTTGTACTTCTCTAACAAAAGATAATGAAGCTGGAGAAGCTGCTTCATGAGATTTTAATAAAATTCCTACAGTTCTAAAAACTCTAGGTAATAATTTAAGCGACTTTAATTGCAATGGTTTAAAGTCTAACACTATTTGAGGGACTATCGACATTCCTAATCCATTGCTGACCATAGATAGAATAGTATTGTTATCTTCGATTTCAAACTTTATATTAGGGTGCACATTACTTTCTCTGAAAATTTGTTTTAATAGTACATCACATCCTGATTTTGACATTATATAAGATTGAGATTCTATTTCATTAATGTATATTTCCTTTCTTAAACTAAATGGATGATTTTCATTTACAATAACTACCAGATCATCTTGAAACAAAGGAATGAAATCTAAGTTTTTAGATGAAATAGCTGAGAAACCCAAATCTATAATACCGCTAGAGACCCAATTTTCTATTTCATTATAATTTCCTTCAAATATTTTCAAATCTATTTTAGGATATTTTTTTTGATAAATTAAAATTATATCTGTGAGCATATTAGCTGCAATACTTGGAAAACACCCTATTTTTAATGTTCCTGATTCAACGCCAATTATAGACGATGCTTCTTGCCTTAGTAATTCAGCTCCATTTAGAATTTCTAATGCATGTTGAAATATTTTTTCTCCTTCATTAGTGATACTAACACCTGAACGATTTCTATATAAAAGCGTAAATCCTAGTTCAATTTCAAATGCAGATATAATATGACTAATTGCTGATTGTGTAAGCGTCAAAAGTTCTCCTTGTTATTGCACAAAAATATGGCAAAAAAGTATTTAGTATTTCAATAAAAAACCTTTCAGATTTATTTCTTTTAGGCCTCATTCAAACAGCATTACAATATATATTCTTTTATATTGGAGTTGCTAATACCACTGGTGTCAAAAGTTCAATAATGAATTCTACTGTTACATTTTTCAGTGTCCTTTTAGCACATTATATATATATAAATGATAAATTAAATATGCAAAAAATAATTGGATGCATCGTAGGATTTCTAGGCGTTATGATAGTGAATTTTAGTAATGATTTATTAACTTTCTCTTTTAGTTTTTTTGGAGAAGGTTTTATAGTAATTGCAGCATTTATTTTTTCAGTAGGTGCTATTTATGGAAAAAAGCTCACTAAAAATATTGATGTAATGATTTTAACTGGATACAGCCTTTTTATAGGAGGTATAATATTACTAATAATTGGTATTCTGTATGGTGGTAGAGTTTATCATTTCACAACAGCTTCAACCTTAGTGCTAATTTACTTAGCCTTATTATCATCAGCAGCATTTTCATTATGGAATTTACTTTTGAAATATAACAAGGTAGGTACTGTATCCGTTTTTAATTTTTTGACTCCAATTTTTGGGTCAATACTTTCAGCAATTTTTTTAGGAGAGAGTATTCTTGAATACAAAAATATTATTGCCCTTATATTAGTATGTTTAGGTATAATGTTAGTTAATAAAGAAAATTTAATAAAAAAATCAAATAGATTAGGCGGAAAATGGTATAAAATGATTTTTCAAAGAAAGATAAGTAATGAAGATGAGATTAGATAAATTTTTAGTTCAATCATCTGTTGGAAAGAGGAAATATGTTTGCTGAATTATACTGCAAGTAGAAATAAATACTTAGATATTATCCAGAGAATCAATAGTTCTATAATGCGTGAGATATTTTGTAAATTATGTTATAATAAGTTGAATATAAGACCATGCGCTAATTAACTACAATGTCTATAAGGAAGTGAATTCTATGAAAAGAATAAATCGAATTAACTACTCGGTGCAGTTAATATAATCTGTTAGCAGATTGCGGCGAGATTGAATAATTTGCTATCAGTTAATTGCACTACTTTTCATTAAAATTAATTATGAAAAGGAGTTTAGATTATGGAATATACGAAATTAAAGGAATATTGGTTATCAGAAGAAAAAAAGAGTTTTCAAGGTTGGAACTTTTCATACATTGATAAAAGAAAATCAGATGAACCTTTGCTTTGGAATTATGACACAATAGTTCAACAATATTTAAATGTTAATTCGATATTGTTAGATATGGGAACTGGAGGTGGGGAGTATTTATTGACTCTAAATCATCCTTATTCTAATACTTTTGCTACAGAAGCATATCCGATAAATTTTGAATTGTGCAAAATAAGACTAACATCACTTGGCATTGATGTTAGACAAGTTTTTAATGATAATTACTTGCCATTTGAAAATGATATGTTTGATATAATAATAAACAGACATGAGGCTTTTGATATCAACGAAGTTTACCGATTATTAAAGCCAAATGGTTTGTTTATTACACAACAAGTTGGTGGACTAAACAATAAAGAATTATCAAGATTTTTAATAAGTGATTTTAAAGAAATTATTAGTAGTGAGCATACATTGGAAAATAATTTGATATTAATTCAAAATAAAGGATTTACCATCCTAGACTCAGATGAATGTTTTCCAAAATTGAAGTTTTTTGATGTAGGAGCATTAGTTTATTTTGCAAAGATTATTGAATGGGAATTTCCGGACTTTTCTGTTGATAGTTGCTTTAAACAATTATGTCAATTGCAATCGATAGTTGAACATGAAGGATTTATTGAAAGCAAAGAGCATAGGTTTATTATTGTTGCTCAAAAAACTGACCCTATAAATTGAACATAATCTTGTTTGAGTAATTCACATTTTTCTCAAAATATCCAGAAATCAAGGTTTTATAATTGTTACAATCTTGAAATTTATGAAAGGGAGGTGAACTAACCAAGAGCAGAGAAGAACTTCTGCCTAGAAATACTAATATATATGCGGACTATTTAGAAGGAATATCTATACAAAGCCTTTCAGGAATATATTATTTGTCACCTAAAACTATACAAAGAATTATTTCACAAAAAAATAAGATAATATAACATAAAATGTGTCAACTAATTTTTATTAGGTGGCACATTTTTATTTAAGAATTAAGTATGAGGTTGTCTTTAAAAACGCTCAATGCTATTGTTAAGAAGTAATAAAAATGAGTTTGAGAGGATGATAACTATGAAAGGAATATTAATTGAATATAAGATAAAGTCACGGTTTAAAATATGATATTAAGGAGTTAAAATAATGATAGAATATAAATTTATAAAAACTCCTTTCGAGGACAATAAGAAAAATTTTATCAGCTATTTCAATAGTTTAAATGGAATTTACGATAATTTCTTAGAATCTCACATTTTACAATCAGATGTGTATCTAATATATATTGACAATAACAATATAGGATACTTCGCAATTTATGCCAGAAAACTTCTTACACAATTCTATGTAGATAACAGTGTAATGAAATATACCCAAAATATATTTAAGCAGATATTAGAACAGTATCATATTGAGAATGCCTTTGTACCAACATGCGATGAACTATTATTATCTATGTCACTAGATTTTCACAAGAAAATTAATATGCAAGCTTATTTTTTTGAAGAAAATAAAAATACACTTTATGAAATAAAGCCACCTAAATATGGCAGAAACCTTCTTAGGCAAGCTCTCGAAAAAGATATAGCTTCTATAGAAGAGCTATCAGAAGGATTCTTTGATGACTTGAAATGTAGTGTCTTATTAAGTAAAATGTATATATTACAAGAAAATGATGAAATATTAGGATTTGGAATTATAGAAGATAGTAATATTTTTATAGAGTACAAAACTATAGGTATGTTCACAGTTAAAAAACATCGTGAAAATGGTGTTGGTAGAAGTATTATTCTGAATTTAAAAGATATTTGTTATGAAAAAGGATTTAAACCTCTAACAGGATGTTGGTATTATAATCATAATTCAAAGAATACATTAGAAAGCTGTGGCTATGTTACTAAAACTAGACTTTTAAATATTGAATTTTAGTCTTATTTTTTTTAACTGTAAGGAGAACATTGATCATTGTTTCAATGCAAACATGATGAACTTATACGTAAAATATAATCATATATTTATATGATATATAAATTATTAGATGCAAAAGAAGATTTAATGAAATTGCCTAATGATTTTGTAGATATTTTGGTCATAATAGAGAACCAATTGCAAAATAATTGAATTAGCCAAACCTTATAAACTGCACCTGGTGCAGTTTATAAATCAAATAGTAATACTACTCTTTGATTCTTTTTTCCTTAAGCCATTTATCTGTATAAATTCTAAATTCAGCTTCAAGATCTACGGGTACTTTTACAGTAACAGGAACAAATTTATGAGTCCCTCTTTGAAGTTGCGTTATTACTGCCTCTTTATCTACTTTTATATCCAAACTCTTAATCTTATTATTATCTAAAACATCATTATAATTATCATATATATTTTTTTGCAATGCAGTATCAATATCTGCAAGTTTTAATCCTGATTTAATAGATAGCGTTGAACTATCTATTCTTTCCATAAATTCTGGTATCAAGTTATTAAGCTTGTAATAATTATATATCTGTCTTTCTTTAAGGTTATACTGCTCTGCAATGATCTGTGCTGTTGTTTGTCCTCCAGAATTTCTTTTTTTTCTTCCTAGATGATTATATTTTATAACTATAGACTTCGTTTTTTCAATAGTACTTAGTTGCCTTTGTACAAAATTTGTATCTATAATTATAGTTCTTGCTTCATCTTCATCAATATCATTTCTCTTTTTTATGTATGTATAAATCCTTTTATATTTCTCATTTCCAGTTTGTTCGTAAATCAGACTATAAGCTTTAACTCTGTTATGTCCTGCAAGGATCATATAACTATTATCCTGTTCCCATACAATTATAGGATTCAATAATCCATTATCAATTATAGATTCTATAAGCTCACCCATTTTATGATCATTTAAAGGAACATAAAAATTCCATTCTTTCGGAGCAGGTTTTAATTTATCAAGTTCCAATTGGAATATATCCATTCCTGTAGTTATATTTTTGATTTTTTCAGTAGTTAACATTATTTCATTATCTTCATTTTGCTGAGACCTTCTTAATCTATTCTTGATTTCCTCACGTTTACTTGCTGCTGACAACTTTAACTACCTCCTTCGCGAGTTCCCTATATTGTTTTACTATTCTAATATTGCTTCCAAGATGCATTACAGGAAGGCTTTCAAGTTGAGCCTGCTTGATCTTAGTATCAACTCCTATTTTTGTATTGAATATCTTATCCTGAAATATTTCTTTCACTATATCTTCACAAGTCTCTGTGATTTTCTTTTCACGTAGATCGTATTTATTAATTACAATCCCTGCTATAGTCAATTTATCATTTGTTTTTTTTATTGAATTTATATATTTTATTAAAGTATCAAGCCCATCTATTGCAAAGATACTAAGTTCAATAGGTATAATTACATATTCAGAAACATTCAAAACATTGTAATTAAGAATTCCCAGTACCGGATTTGTATCAAATATGATGAAATCATATAATCCTTTCTCTATAACATCCTTTAGCATATGTTTTAAAACACTTTCTCTTTCAACTTTTGTGAATAAAAGCATTTCTGTAATAGACATCGATAAATCTGATACTATGAAATCTATATTTTCATATTTAGTTTTTTGTATATAATCTAATAAATTATCTTCATTTTCCATTGCAATACCGAGATGTTTTGGACTTTTTTCAAGTCCAAAGGAATGAGTTAAATTCATCTGCATATCTGCATCTATACATAATATTTTATAGTCCATTTCTGAAAGTGCATACGACAAAGAATTACAAACACTTGTCTTTCCAACGCCACCTTTGTTGTTTATAATACTCACAACTTTTGTATCTCTATAATCTGAATTATATATTTCATTTATGTTCAATCCAAATAAATCAGCTAGTTTTTCAAGAGTTTCAAAAGAACTATTACTTCTTCCAGTCTCAAGTGCTTTTATAACACTTAAAGATACTCCTATTTTTTCGGATACATCTTTTTGTGTTATATCCAATTCAATTCTTCTTTTTATTATTTTATCAAAATAAATTTTGCCTTTCATTTTTTAAAGCCTCCTAGTATATATACTTTTATAAATATTTTACCACAAATACAAAAAAGTTTAAACTTTTTTGCCGAAAAAGTTTAAACTTTTATTTATTTTACTAGCAAAACACATAACAAATTCTATACTTAGAGGGAATATGAACTTTCTATTCCGATCTAAAATTATTTAGGAAGAGTAACTATAAAATTAGTTCCTTCTCCTACAGTGCTTTTGACAAGAATATTTCCATTAAATATCTCTATAATTCTTTTTACAATTGCTAAACCTAATCCATTACCAACCTCAGAACGTGAAATGTCCTCTTGATAGAATTTCTCAAAAATATGCGCTTTACTCTCTTCAGAAATACCAATTCCTTCATCCTTTATTTCAAAGACTACATTCTTCTCATTTTGTTTCAAAGACACATATATAACCTTGGAATAATATGAAAATTTTATAGCATTTCCAATTAGATTTATCCATATTTGTTCTGCTAACTCCTCATCACATTCATATATAACTTTTTCTAAATTAATTTCTAACTCTAAATTTTTATTACTCCACTTATCTTCTAATAGTAAAATGGTTCTTCTTATCTGTTCATCTAATGAAAATCGTATTCCTTTATTTTGAATTACTTGATGGTCTAGTCTTGATAGCTTTAACATATTAGAAGATAGGTTGTTAAGTCTCTTTGCTTCTTCAATTATGATATCTGTATACTCTTCAAATTTTTCTCTTGATAACTCTTTATCTTTTATTATTTCTGCAAATCCTTGAATAGATGCTATAGGCGTTTTGAATTCATGAGATACATTACTCATAAAATCCTTACGTAAATACTCCATTGTTTTCAGCTCTTTAGTCATTAAATTAAAATTTTTAGCTAATATTCCTATTTCATCATTACTTTTATAATCTATTTGTACATCAAAATTTCCTTTTGCAATTTCTTTTGTACTGTCACTTATGTACTTTATTGGCTTAGATATAAGCTTTGTTGCAAAAAACATAAGTATGGAACCTATAATTGCACATATAAGTAAGGTAACGGTTAAAAGAAGAATTTCGCCAATATCATTGCTATTAATCTTTATTCCAATAAAATTAAGATTTACCATAACTATAAAACTAAAAGAAGCTATACATGAAAAGCATAATATACTTATGAATATTAATGTAAATTTTGCTCTAATTGAACTCGAGAATTTCTTCATATATATTTTTCCGCTTTATAACCTAATCCACGTACGGTTATAATTTTAAATTCTTCTATGCATTCAAATTTTTTACGAAGTTTTTTTACATGACTATCAATAGTTCTTTCATCTATATCTATTTCCATACCCCATATTTCATCCATTAACTGTTGGCGTGTGAAAATCTGTTTTGGATAACTTAATAGCTTAAAAAGTAAATAAAATTCTTTTTTAGGCAATTCATAAACTTTATAATCAGTAGTAACAGTAAGTGTATCATAATTTAAAATCACATTACCGATATTTAATTTGTGTTCATCAGATATTTTTGCACGCCTTAATAGGGCACCAACTCTCAAAATCATCTCATTCATATCGATTGGTTTTACCATATAATCATCTGTCCCAAGTAAAAATCCTTTTTCTTTATCTTTGAAGCTTTCCTTAGCAGTTACCATTAAGATTGGCATATTATAGCTAGCTTCTCTTAAACTTTTAGTTAATTCATATCCATCCATATGAGGCATCATAATATCACTGATAATTAAATCTATCTGTTGCACATCTAAAACTTTTAATGCCTCTCGTCCATTTCCAGCTTGAAAAACCTCATAACCGTATTGCTCCAAACGGGCTGTTATAAGCTTTCTTATATTTATGCTATCTTCCACAACTAATATATTAAACATTTTAGGCTCACCATCCTTTATTTAGATATTATCATACAATATCTAAAACTATCTAATTCCACTGAGTAATTCTTTAACATCACTTTCTTTTTGAAAAAGAAGACAACCTCCATCATGTTCTCCAATTAGAATTCCTGTTTCATTAAGTTTTCTAAATAGTGGTGATTTTAGAGTCTCTCTCAAAGTACAGTCTTTTAAATTAGTATCCGAATATGGGGAGAATGGGCATGGCTCTGCTGATCCATCTACATTAATGTGAAAGAACCCTCGTCCTGCTGCAAGACATCCATCTGAATATTTTTCATCACCAGGGAAAGATATAAAAATAGCATCTTCATATTCTTTTCTAAGTTTTTGCTGCTCACATTCTAATATTTTACGTTCACTGTCAGTAGGTGCAAGTGCCTTTGTTGACTCTATGACAGGGACATACTCAACAAATATTAATGCTCTACAACCTTTATTGTATAAATTATCAAAAAACTCTTTTTTTGTTACAGTCTTAATATTCTCAGTTGTAGCAGTAACAGATGCACCGTATAAAATACCTTTTTTATTGAGTTTATCCATTGCATTCATTAAAATATCATAAGTGCCAATCCCTCTTCTAGTATCTGTCTGTTTCCTGTTTCCTTCGATACTAAGCATAGGTATAAGATTTCTATTTTTATTAAATAAATTTATATACTCTTCCTGGAGCATTGTTCCATTAGTGAATATAGGAAACATTATCTCCTTAACTTCTGTAGCTTTTTCTATAACATCTCGTCTTATTAAGGGTTCTCCACCTACAAGAATTATAAAAGAGATCCCAAGTTCTTTAGCTTCTTTAAATATATTTCCCCATCTTTCGCTAGACATCTGATCTTTTTGTAGTCCTTCTCCACAAGATTTATTTGCTCTTGCATAGCAACCTTTACAAAACAAATTGCAATTACTTGTTATACTTGAAATCAGAAAAGGAGGAATATTTTCTTCTTTTCTTTCAAAGTTATCCCTTTTCTTTTTTGCTTCCCTACTTGATAAAGCATATTTTACTACAAATGCTATTTCCTTTGGATTTTTAATCGATGCTTTCACAATATTTTTCACAATATTTTCAATTCCATTACTCATATATTCAGATAAATTAAAATCATTATCCATTTTGAATCTCCTCTAAATCCTAATTATTTTACGATTTCTCTAGCAAATTGTCTTGCAAGGTTCAAGTCATCAGCATTTGGTCTTTCTTTATGGAGCTTCAAAAACTTTCCTCTGCAATTGAATTCGCTATCAAATACAAAAATATTTTTAGATTCTAATAGTTTTTTTATTTCTCCATAAGCTGACTTTGTGATTGCGGCTGTACTAAATACAGCTACTTTCTTCACACTATTATCTAAGTTAAGTATGAATTTTTTTAGTTTACTATCAATTCCTCCAAAATACACTGATCCACCTAAAAATAGAATATCTGTATGTTTTGAAATTTCTTTTGTAATTGGTACTGCTATGACCCCCACTTCTTCTGCAATAACATCTGCGACCTTCTTTGTATTTCCTGACTTTGAAAAATAACGTACTTCTATATTCATTATAAAAACTCCTTATATCTTTATTATATTCTATAATTATTATAATTTTCTTATATGCCCTTAATGTGTCCTAATATTTATTAGCATAAATCCTATAGAGCAAAAAATAGTAGATTTCAATTTAAATTTATGAAAACTACTATTTTTATAATCTATTTAAAATTAGGCTATGTTTTAATATAGTATTGAAATATAGCCTAATAAAAATTATAGGTGCGATTGTCCACCTATAATCTCAATATAAGAAAAGTAATACATAAATAAACTTAGCCAGTTCATTTAATGTAGCAAAATATTTATCATAATTATAATCATTGTTTTTTCTAACTAAAATTGCATCAATACTTGCTGCTTTTGCACCTTGTACATCAGCAATGTAACTATCACCAATCATAGTTATACTCTCAACATCATTTAAGTCCATAACCACTTTCTTGAATGCTTTTATATTCGGCTTCTCATATCCTATATGTGCTGAAGAATATATTTTTGTAAAATAATCTCTTATTTCTAACCGTTCCAACAACTCTTCTAATTCTGGTACATGATTTGAAAGTATTATATTAGAATATCCCTTTTCTATTGCACTTTTCAAGCAAAATACACTATCATCATAAACATGCCATTTCTCAAGGGTTAAATATTTTTCACGTATGCCATCTGATATGTTATTTGCAATATTATCGTCAAGTCCCAATTCTTTTAATATTCCTACAAAATGTTCATTCATATATTTCCACCACTTTCTGCCTTTAAAAAACTCTTGGTGAGATATTTCAGGCGAATGCCATGGAAATCCACTATTTATATAATATTTCTAATTCATTAGATGTAATTCTAGCTTTACACGCTAATTCCATAATTAAATTACCTTGCCTATCAATAGCAGTAGCAATGCAGACTTGTTCCTTTGAGATACCCCTTTTCTTAACTTGTTTGTCTCTTTTACGAGAGTGCCTTGGCATGTTAGAAGGTTTTGTACCTTTAAAACTTTCTGCAAAGAATACTTCATCTGCTTGTGAAACTAAGACAAGAATTTCTTATAAAGTTGATAGTATTTGTTCTTTCTGATGTAATGGTAACTTTTCAATATCATTTAATATAGACTCACATTTGGCATACTTGTCCTTTGTCCATTTAGTTTTTCTGTCGTCCATTTTGAAAATACTAATCTTTAAGAAAGCTTATTGTAAAAGAAGAGATTTAGATGAGTAAATATCCCTATAGATTTATAAAAGACTTGATTCCATTATATATTTAAGCTGATTTAAGTGATGCAAATAAGGAGATAGTAGCTAATCATCTTAATGAATGTAAGAATTGCAACACTCTTGTACAGATATATTCAAATGATGAGTTAAAATTAGAGCATTTTAAAAGATATTTACAACAGGCTAACACCTTTTTTAAATGGATGAAGAGATTAAAGATATGGGGCTTAGTTACTATTATAGTACTGATACTTTTGATTTAAATGTATGTAGGTTGTAGCTGCTAAATTTTTAGAGAGGCCAAGTGAAATAAAATAAATAATATTTTCATTAAATCCAATCAGGATAATCCCCAATATAGCAATTATAAACCCAATAAAAAAGCGTGATGTCAGCTTTTCGCAATTTAAAAACATATGTGCAAAAATTACAGTAAAAAATGGAGCGATTGAAATAATTACACCTACATTAGATGCAAGTGTATAACTTAATGCAATATTTTCTAAAAGAAAGTATAGAGTTACCCCAAGTAGTCAAGCTGCTACAAAATATAGTTCTTGCTTTCCATTTATCTATTCTCAATGATAGCAAAAATAACTAAATAGTTCTTGTATAATGTTGCTTAAATTAAGATTTATATTTTAAATATAAATAATAAGATTAAATTATAGAAAAATATAAAGTAATTCAAATTGTATAATTTCTTTATAGCAACTTATAGTTGGAATATTCGTTAACACTGATTGGTAGAAATAGGATCGTTTTCTCTGGATCATTAAATAGAGGTGATGGAAGTAAAATTTTCATGACAAATTTTGCGGTAGGGAATGACTTAATAGTTGATATTACGTAATGTTCGAAATGACGTAGCAATTAATAAAAAAATATTATTTTAAAATTAAAAATAAATAAATTCAAACTTTTCCGACATACTACTATTACACTTTAATTTTATAAACTGTACCGAGTGCAGTCTATAAATCACAATTTAAGTTTCTTCTAAGTAATATAATATTTTACTATATAGTCCTGTGTTAAGCACATTCAAAAAATAACAAGTCAAAGATGCGATGTATATTTTGTCTTAAGACAGGTTCAACTAAATTCAGATGAATATAAAATTCTACCTAAAAAGTTTTACTCAGCATTAGATAAGGATGTATATTGATTAGAAAATTCAATTTAACGTTATATCATTGTTTATATTCATAATAAGGGATCTCAACCATGCCCTTTTTAGACAATTTATAATCTGTCCCTTCAAGAGGCTCCCTATTATAAACTAAATTTAGTCCGATAGAATAAAGTGCATTAGCTAAAGCCTTGGGATCTTGAGTAACAGTGCCTGTCATAAATCCTTTATTAATTAGTTCTTTTGCTTCTGGTATGGCATCAATGCCAACAACCGGAATAGTTTTTGTTTTGTCTCCTTTGTTGTAGCCATATGATTGTAGTGCTTCAATAGCGCCTATCGCCATCGCGTCATTATTTGCAATTATCGCTTCTATGTTGCCATCATATCTAAGAAATAGTGAACTAATTGCACTTTTAGCACACTCTTGATTCCAATTACAAACTGTTAATGCCAATTGTTGAGTTTGTATGTTGTTATCATTAAGTGTTGATATAGGATAAATAGATCTGTTAATTGCAGCTTGATTATTAGTTTTACCTTGTAACATGACATATTGTAGTATGTTATCGTTATTTTTGTCTATGCCACTTTTATTATTATTCCATAAGTCCATAAGAATCTTCCCTTGCATAACACCTGAAATTTTAGAGTCAGTTGCTATAATAAAAACTTTATTAGTAGAAATATTGGTATTTATCGGTAATTCTATATTAAAGAAAATTAGTGGTATCTTTTTTAAGTTTGCATTATTGATAATATCTGATACAGTACTCTGTTTAGTATCAACCAAATTTACTAATAAAAGGTCAATATTATTAGTAATTAAGTTGCTTATAGTTGCATTTTGTATGGCTTGATTATCCTTTGCATCATAAAAAGAAAATCTAACTTTATCTGGATTTTCTTTTTCAATATTTTCTAAACTTTGTCTAACAAGAGAAATATACGGATCATTAAAATCAAATAATAGCACACCAACATTAGGTGGATTTGCTATAGCAGCAATTGAACTAATAAAAAAATTAGTTTGATAGTTAAATTCTAATGTAATAATTATCATAAATATAATCATAATAAGGGGCGTTCTTCTTAATATTTTCATCTTAATCCTCCATATATAGCGTAGTCTAATTTATATTGTGTATAAATAGAAAATTTATTCTATCTATATAAGTTGTAGTAAAGACTTTGCGTTGTAATACAGAACCAGTATATTATTGGTTGTAGAATTTAGTGATTTGTATTTATGGAAATTATTATACTGTAATAGTATTATTGCAACTTCTATATAGTTACAAAATAATAGATTGCTACAAAAGTTTTAAGAAAATTATATCAATTATTAAATAAAAAATTATTTTAAAATAATATCGTTTATTAACTCACTTTGTTATTAATACTTTTAAATATGCCAAATATTGTGTCTTAATAAAGTATTTCTACATATACTGTATTAAATACTATATTGGAGGAATTCATTTGATTTTTCATTATCCATACTTAGGATATAAAGAACAATGTAAAGAAATTCCTATATCATTTCCTGCTCAGCACCAAGCTACTCAACCAGGGATCGAAACTCTTATGCATCCAAGACCAATCTTTGATAATCCAGATTATATCGGAAGTAATAAATTAAAAAACAAAGTCGCTTTAATTACCGGAGGGGATAGTGGTATTGGAAGAGCAGTTGCCTTAGCTTTTGCAAAGGAAGGAGCTGACATAGTTATTGCATACTTTGATGAACATGAAGATGCAAATGAAACAAAAATGTATGTGGAAGCTCAAGGAAGAAATTGTATTTTAATTCCGGGTGATCTTAGAGAAGAAGTCTTCTGCAAAAAAATAATAAATGATACAATTTGTACATTTGGTCATCTAGATATATTAGTTAATAATGCCGGTGTCCAATTTCCACAATCAAATCTAGAAGATATTTCCTCAGAACAGTTCGAAGACACCTTCCGTACAAATATATTTTCAATATTTTATGTTACTAAAGCTGCTCTACCTCACCTTAGATGTGGAAGTTCAATTATAAATACTGCCTCAGTCACTGCCTATAGAGGTAATAAACTCCTTATAGATTATTCCTCAACAAAAGGAGCTATTGTAAGTTTTACTCGTTCACTATCTCTATCACTAGTACCAAAAGGGATACGTGTTAATGGAGTGGCACCTGGTCCTATTTGGACTCCACTTCAACCTTCAAGCTATACTGCAGAATATATCACTACTTTTGGTACAGATACTCCTTTCGGAAGAGCAGGTCAACCAGTTGAACTAGCACCTACTTATGTCTATCTAGCCTCTGATGATTCTACTTATGTTACTGGAGAAATTCTTCATGTAAATGGAGGTGCTTTTATCAGTTCATAAACTATATAACTACTTATGACAATTTTAGATCTCATGTACTCTTTAGGACACTTACACTTCGAAGATAATAGTCGCTAAGTGATGCTGAATTAGGTGCAGCTATAATAAAATTTTACATTTTTGACTCGTTGTAAAATGAAATTGAACTAATAAAAATCCATAGTAGATTATTCTGTGTTATGCTTTAAATACGACTAAAAAACACACAGGAGAATAATCACTATGGATCGCCAAAATAATACCACAAATTTACGGAAAAACAAACATCTAAATTTTGAAGAGCACATTACCATTCAGCTTAGACTTAAGGACGTATTATCAGCATATAAAATTGCTAAAGAGCTAAATCCTGCTATTAATACAATTACAAATGAGATACGCAGTGGGACCACTGCTCAAATTAAGCAAGGCAAATCTATAAATTCAACTACTCTAATCTATTTTTAGTATTTTTAGTTTTTATTCCTAAATAGCATGTAATATCTTGAACTACAGAAGAATCTTCTTCTACAAAACTCTTTAATTTCTTTGATTGTGAAAGCAATATATTGTTTTTTATTCTTATAACAAAAGAATGATATGGTAGTGTTATAACCGTCAAAAGTCGAGCTATTAAACAAGACTAACTTCAATATTTGATGGAAGTAATTCAAGTTGTTGCTCTGTAAGATTTATGTCAGTTATTAAATGATTAATTTGTTCAAAAGTTGCAAATCTATATAAACCATCCATACTAAATTTCGAGCTATCAGTTACTAGAACAACTTCTTTAGAATTCTCGAAAATCTTCTCTTTAACCTCTAATTCTCTAGATGATCTAGAGCAAGGGCCATCTGCATGAAATCCATCACAACCCACAAATGCTATATCTGCATGTATACTTTCAATAGCTTTAGTTGCCAAATAACCAACAAAAGACATACTCTTTTTCCGTAATTCTCCACCAGTTACAATGAGCTGATTTTTAGTGTTTTCTAGAGCTTGTGCTACAATTAATGAATTTGTAACAATAACTAGATTACTTTTAAGGTTTAATAACTTAGCAATTTGTAGGACGGTAGTTCCACTATCTAAGATAACAACACCATTTTCTGGTATCATTTCGACTGCTTTTTTAGCAATTTTAAATTTATTATCCATATTTTTTAGCAATTTTTCATCAAAATGCCTTTCTAAATAATTAGATGATAAGACAATACAATGGTCTTTATTTACAATAGTATCTTTTTCTAATGATATTAGATCTTTTTTTATAATTTCAGTAGAAACATTAAATTCTTTAGCTAATTCATTAACGGATACACTTCCTTTTATCATAATAAACTTAGCAAGTTTAGCTCTTCTTTCAATATTTAAAGATTTTAACAATATAATCACCACATTTCTCAATCAAATTTTAAAGGAAACTCGACTCACAGACCTTCGCTGAGTAAGTGATTCACATCAAATCCTAGATTTGAGTTCTCTACTTAAGGAAACCAGATTCGTATGCACTTACTTATAAAATATACTTTTCTATTCCTAAAGCTACTCCATCATTTTGTACTGTATCTGTAACTTTTTTAGCATAACCTTTTACATGATCATCAGCATTTCCCATGGCTATTCCTAAGCCTACTGTAGATAACATTTCTATGTCATTTTTTCCGTCACCAAAAGCATAACTATTTTCTAAAGGAATGCCTAAAAAGTCCAATACTTTTAAAATTCCTGATGCCTTTGAATTTGTTTTTGAATACAATTCAAAAGAACCTTCTTCTAGGTTATGAACATAATCAAAATTACCATTTCCTAATGATAAACAATAATCCATTCCTTTTTTATCATTACATAACATTTCTATTTTAAATATGTCTACTTCTTCAAGATTGTAATTACCTTGCAAATATTTCTTGGGTATACTATAAGAATCATAAAGTGAATGTAAATTTTTATATTCATCTTTAATATATGAATATGTTTCTCCTTGCAATATATATTCAATATTAAGTTTTTCAAAATTATCTACTAATTCTTTTACAAGTTTTTTATTAATAGCTTCCTTATATATGCATTTATCTTTAACTTTTACATCTGCTCCATTGGTAAGTACAAAACCATCAAATCCAAAATTACGTAAAGCTTCATTTAGAAAAGCATAAGGTCTGCCTGTGGCAATAAAAACATAATTTCCTTTTACTTGCAATGCACCTATAGCCTTTTTTACTCTAGGCGTAATATCTGTTATTCCATTTAAACAGTCAATTAAAGTTCCATCAATATCAAAAAATACTACCTTCTTCATAATTTCCACTTCCCATTCTATATAATTTGTTCCTATTCAATACAATTTGTTACTAATTAATATCATTCTATTTCGTTTGTTGTCATTTGTCAATTAATTTAATTGTATTTTTATATTATGATTGCTAAAATAGAAATAAATGAGAATAAATTGGAGGAAACTATGTTTATAGAAGAAAGACACAAACATATTTTAGATATATTAGAAAGAGATGGAAAAGTATTAGTAAAAGATTTAAGTATACAATTTGAAGTAAGTGAAAGTATGATTCGAAAAGATCTTCAAGTTTTAGAAAAAAATAACTTGCTGCAACGTACTTATGGTGGTGCTATTAACATAAAACGTACTATAGTAAATTGTGAAAGCTTTTTCAATCGAGTTGAAAAGAATACAGAGTTAAAAGAGATTATTGCAAAAAAATCATATGAACTAATAAAAGTAGATGATACCATTTTTTTAGATGCATCAAGTATTTCTTATCTTCTTGCAAAACTAATTATACAAAATAATAAAAGCATCACTTTAATTACAAATATGATTGAAATCTCATCAATGATTAACTTAGATTCGAAGATACATGTTATTTTTATAGGCGGAGATTACAATCCTATTGTAGGTGGAAATATAGGTTCCCATTCTATTGAACAAATAAAACTTTATCGTTGTAATAAAGCATTTATAGGATGTAGTGGAATAGACCTTAAAGATGGAAGTATTAGTACTGGTGAATCTGAGGATGCTGGTACTAAAAAAGCAATTATGAAAATATCTAAAGAATTATTTCTGATGGCACCAAATGAGAGATTCAATCTAGATGGGATTTTCAATTTTTCAAATATAACAGATTTCCATAGTATTATTACAGAAACTACACCAAATAATACTATAATGACTTTACTAAAGCAATACGATGTAAATTTAATTTAAAAATGTAGCATACTTCCTCTATTTCTACATTCGAATATTATAGAAAATTATTTTGAAGGTTTTAAAGACATAAAATATAATGTTCATTATATTTTAGTATGATTTTATGCGTTAATATAAAAATAAGAATAAGAAAGAAATTCTACTAAATCAACTTAAAATGTATGTACTACGTAGATTGGACGGAGTAACTAATAAAAATGATCTGTGAAAATTGAAGAATACGGTATTTAAAATGAATATAAGAACACTTTTAAAAACTAAGACATATTATAAACTTGAAGTATTATAGAAGGAAGAAACAATATGAATAACACTCATAGATTGCATCCATGCCATTATTGTGATTATAACCCAGATGGTATTTATAATGATTATAGAACTTATCCGTGCCCTTATTCCTATGATCATTATGTTCCAGTTGATGATGAGATGGAGGATAATTCGAGATTAATGGACAATGTCCCAATTGTATTGAAAGACTATGGTCCACAACCTTTCGTAGTTAATATTAATGAAGCCACCAAGCAAAACAATAATTACCGTACCGGTTTATGGACAGGAAACAATCTTCAAGTTACATTGATGAGTATCAAGGTTGGTGACGACATAGGTTTAGAAGTTCATCCAAAAGTTGATCAGTTTATACGTATTGAAGAAGGACAAGGAATTGTTAAAATGGGAAGAAGTGAAGATAACCTAGATTTTCAAGAAAACGTATATGATGACTTTGCAATCATGATACCTGCGGGCACTTGGCACAATGTTATTAATACAGGCAATAAACCACTTAAAGTATACTCTATCTATGCACCACCACAACATCCAAATGGTGTAGTTGATGTAACTAAGCCTGATGAATAAGTTCCTAGAAATAACCATGGATAATTAAAAATAAACAATTAAATTTTGAAACTTGATTATTCTAGTCATTCTTTATATGATATATTTGTTTTTTTAGGGAAATTATTATATCACAAAAGAATGGCTTATTTATTTTTAAAAATTTTAGTTTATTCAACAACCTAATTCTAGTTGAAAACTTTTATAACTAGAAACTAGATTATAGTAATTCTTCTATTTTAGGGATCATATCTAATGGGTCAGTTGTAGGCTCGAACCTACCGACTACATTTCCTTCTCTGTCAATTAAAAATTTTGTAAAATTCCATTTAATAGAGTTGCCTATTAAATATTCAGGAAATCTTTCTTTTAACATGCTATTTAAGAATTTTCCGTTTAGTTCATTTAAATTAAATCCTTGAAAAGGAGCAGCTTTACTTAAATGCTTGAAGATTGGGTGTGCTGAAACTCCTCTTACATCTGTTTTCTCAAATAATTGGAATGTTACTCCATAATTTAGCTTACAGAAGTTTGTAACATCTTTATTACTTCCTGGTTCTTGTTCAAGAAATTGATTACAAGGGAATCCCAATATTTCAAGACCTTGGCTATTATATTTCTTATATATATTTTCCAAATCTCCATATTGAGGTGTAAAACCACACTTACTAGCAGTGTTTACTACTACTAATACCTTGCCTTTATATTCACTCATATCGATTTCTTGTCCATTAATTTCCTTAGCTGAAAAATCATAAAAATTCATAGATTAATCCTCCTAATACTTTTTCAATTAAATAGCATAAAATTAAACATTATACAATCAAACTACTTGTTCATAATATATATCTTTTTAATATTAATGTCAATAGCTTTAATCTGAAAAAATTTAAAAATTCTACTTTGCTATACCTAAAATTACACTATATATAATATATTGTAAAATTTTAGGACTTAAGCAACTTTTATTATTTAATGGTGTTGCGTGATAGAAGTGTTTTTGATTATACTTTTGTAATTTTGGTAAAATCTTAATAAAACTCGCCCCATACTCTGGAGCGAGTTAATGAATATAGGATATATGTATAATTATGATTCATCAATTTTACATATCGGTAATAATGCTGGAGGAGTCAAGGCTATAATAACTTTAGCTGGTATATTCTCAACATTTTGACAAAGGTGAGGATATGTACTATCAAGGTGTACACTGTCTCCTTCTTCTAAGATGGAAACAAAATCTCCCTGTGTAATTTTAACCTTTCCAAATAGTACAGTAATAAATTCTTCACCATCATGAGTATGATTACTATTACCTGCCTGATAGCCCGAAGGAAGATCAACCATTAATACTTGTAACTGTCTACCAAAAGCTGCTGATAGCACTTCTATCTCAGGACCTTCTGATAATTTGATCTTTGGTCTAAGATTTTTTCGAACTAGTTCCGGCTGAAATAGCTGGTCTTCTAAAAAATTTTTAATGGGGATTTTAAGCGCAGAAGCAATTTTTTTTAGACTTTCTAATGAAAGAGAGACCTTATCATTCTCAACCTGACTGATAAAACCTCGAGATAAATCAGTTATATCAGCTAATTTGGAGATATTCATATTAACTTGTTGCCTGTAATTTCTAATTTTATTACCTATAGACATTATATATAACACTCCTTAATTAGTTTAGTATTGCAAAACTTAATTTGCTCTGGATAAAAAAATATTGACATGGAGAAAAATATTTGCTAATATTAAATAAATGTTAGTAGTACTAATATATTATTATCTACACTAAAATGCAAGCGATAATATTGAAATTTATAAACATACTCTACTATGCTTATTGTAAAGAACTTTATAGCAAAAATAATGTGTGGATTATGAATACTTATTATGAAAGAGAGGTATAATATGGCGGAGCAAGGTAGTTTAGAAAGTCAACTTATTGAAGCCTTTGAGATGATGTGGGGTAAATACAATGAACCAGTAAGATTAATTAATCGAAAATTTGATATAATTGCAATAAATGAAGCTTACAAAGCTATTGGAGGTGCTGCAGGAACAAAGTGTAATGCTACCAGTCCTGAGATGCATAAGGGATGCAAGGCAATGGCGGCTCTTAAAACAAATGAAACGCAGATAGTAGTTAGTGAGAAAAATGGTGTAGTCTGGACAAGCTTTTGGATTCCAGTCTCAGGGCACCCAGATTATTTTATACACTTTACAAATGGTATGACAGAATATATAAAAAAACTTAATTCTAATTAAAATATTTCATTAGTAATTAAGTTCAAAATAAATAATAAAAAGTTATATGGAATTGTGAAAAGCGACTGCATATTCATTCTCAGACGCTCCAAAAACAATTGAATTATAATAAATAACTATAGACGTGCTTAAACCTCGACATTTATGTTAAGGGATGGTACGTCTATAATTTTTATCCTTTTTCATTGAATAATGTATATGGGATTAGGCAACAATTTGTGCAAAAGACAGTATTGCCTAGTGATATTGAAGATTTAAAGAGGGTTATAGAAAGCACATTTAAATATTATTCTGACAGAATAAATAAACTAGAGAAACTATTATAATGATATATAATTCTAAATTAACAGGATAATGGAGCAATGAGTAAAAAATTAAGTCAATTAAAGTAATATTGAAATCTAATAATGATAATACTAATACTATTGATAAACGAGAGAGGATTTAAGATGAGAACATTAAAAAAAATATCTTCTTAAAAGAGAGAAAATCCTAAGAAGATATATAGATATCATGATAACTTCTTATCTTCTCGTATAATAAAGTCTAAAAATCCCTGCAATTTACTATTTATCATTTCTTTTAGTGAACTCAATATGGTCATGTGATAAGGCACAATCAAAAAAATAACAAGTCCATCTGCCAAGCCTATTGCCCATCATGCTGCGTCAGCATATTGCCCTAATAGGCCCGCTATGAGACCAATATAGCTCCTTGCCTGATGAAAAATAATCATGGCATTTTGGACTTGTTATTTTCTTTCACGTGCCTAATCAGTGAATATTAGAAAAATAGTGCAATGGAAAAGTAATAGATACAAATTAGTATACTAATTTGTATCTATTATTTTTTATTTGGTAACGTCAATCCCTGGAAACTTTAGGTCCTTATATTTGATGAACTTTTCTTTAACAATTGATAAATTTTCTTCTGTATAGAAACCACCTTGTGTATGCATAATTTCTTTTAAATGATGTTCTCTTCCTTCAGTATCTGTACGCTCACGACTTAATCCATCTTCTTGAATTACAAACTTCCACTTGCCGTATTCTGTCTTTTCTAAATTTCCGCCTGCACCACATACTTGACATTCAATTGGAAAATGTAGTCCATCCCATTGTACTTCTCCTAAAATTAATGCATTTGAGTGACAATGTGGACACCATCCCATACCTTCATCACCAAGCCAGTCTCTTTCTACTACTGGTGTGTTTAATGACTTCATGATATTTTCACCCATATTATGAGCACGCTTTATCATATCATCATGTAATAAACATTGTTTTGGTGCTGGTACTCTTGTTGCTAAATACATATCTACTACTTTAAAGTCATTTGTAAAACAAGTAGCTTGCATACTTTCTAAAGCCATTGACTGCCATGAACGGGTAGAGCCTCCAACTGCAATTAGCCCAGCAACTCTATCTCTATGTTCAATTGCTCCAATTGATTCTAAAAATGCTGATTCATATGCTAGATTTCTATGCATAAATTTTAAAAATGTTGCTGTTGGCGTCAAATCATATGTTGGTGCTGATATAATTATAGCATCTACATTTAACATAACATCCATAATTGCTTGCTTATCATCTTTTTTACTCAATGTACATCCAACGTTTTTTCCATCGCTCATACCATGTGTGCATGCTGTACATCCTGAACATTCTAAAATATTATAATCTCTTAAATTAATCATTTTAACATCTGCACCGTCTTCTTGACATGCAAGTAGTGCTTCTTTTAATAAAATTTCGGAATTAGAATCTTTTCTTCCTGCTGTAATACCTAATACTGTAAAAGCCATAATATAATCTCCTTTTAATATTCTTATTAAAACGGGTTATTCATGTGTATTTTTATATTTTTTAATAAGATAATGAATTTTGACTTACAAAAATAAATCAACTGTTATAATATTAACATGTCTAAAAGTCTCAATCATCAAAAATAAGTCCTAAAATAACGCTTCTAATTACATAATACTTAGACATTTTTCTAATTTGAATAGAATAAGGAGAAACTTATGCAGAAAAGAAATAATTTATACAAGAAAAAATATGAACTTTATGATAGTTTATTTGCTGAAAATAACATAGATGGAATTTTAAATATTGCTGAAAAATTTTTAGGTAATCCTATCTTTATTTTAGATACTAGTTATCGCATTATTACCAGATCTAACCTTGCTAAGACTGAAAATTCAAGCATAGAAACACATAATGGGGAAAAGTATCTTTTATCTGATATTATTAGCCTCATGAAAAAAAATAAATGTATAGATATTATCTATAAAACAAGTAATTCCTTTTTTCATTATTCTGATCAAAATCTAATATTTTGCTCTATTAGAGTTAACGATTTAACCATTGCGTATATAAGCGTTTTGGAAAGTAGTCGCAAGTTTGAGCAAGATGATTTAGAATTTACAAATATATTATCTAAAGTACTTTCTATACAGATACAAAAGGAAAATCTATTTATAAGTAATTCTGGCTTAGATGAAGAATATTATCTGATGGATCTATTAGAAAATAAAATAGATAGTATTGAATATTCTGAGGAGCGATTAAAGTATAGTAATTTTAGTTTGAATGAAAATCTACTAATCATTTCAATACCATTTAAACAGAAATATAAAGATTTTAGACATAATTTTGGATTAAAGCAGTTAATTGAAGGACTAAAAAACATATTGAAAAATTGCATTTCAACATATTATAAAGATATGATAATTTTTCTTATAAGCGGCGATGATAGGCACGTTATTAGCGAACATATAAAGGAAAGTCTATTAGAATTTTTGAAACTAAATAATTTAAGGTGTGGAGTTAGTATTGTTTTTCAAAACTTATTAGATATACATGATTATTTTAATCAGTCTACTTATTCTCTAGAGCTATCATCACATATGAAAGTCGCGAGTACTATTAATTATTTTGAAGATTATATGGTATATTATTTATTTCATATGTCTACGGGTCTAACTAATGATTTATATAAAATAAATTTGTTAATTTTGGTTCATCCAGGGATTAAAAAACTCATAGAATCTGATAAGCAGAATAAATCTGAGTTATTTAAAACTCTAAAAACTTATTTAGATAGTAATAGAAATGCTAATGATACTTCAAACAAACTAAGTATACATCGAAGCACTTTCTTTTATAGATTTAATAAAATCCAAGACCTACTTAATGTACAATTAGATAACAGTAATAACTTATTCAAATTAGAACTATCAATTAAAATTCTAATTTATAATAACTTTATAAAAATATAATAAATTTGTGTGCAAAGTATAGTTCCGATAAACAATTTTTATCAAAAACAGTTATCATTATACCTCTTAGGGTTTATTTTATTATTACATGATTTTTATTGATATGCATCGATATCATGCTTGTTTGAAACATGATATCGATGTAATCAAAAACAACTTGTGGTTTAATTCATCTGTTCATATTAATCAAGCTGCTTTTCTGTTTGAGATAAAAATATCTGAAGTGCTTCACCGATATCGATATTCATACGATCAGCTAAAATAAGCAACCACCATATACATTCAGCTAGCTTATGTTCAAGTTCAGAACTCGTGTTTCCTCCCTTAGGCAAACGCTCCTGCTGAGACATTGTCAATCGTCCAACCAAACCTGCATCTGTTAGAAAGGCTAGTGCATCTTCTTCTACTGTCCATTCTTCACCATGATGCTGCTTTTCCAATTGGTGATACAGTTTTCTTATTTTAAGAGAACTTTCAACTATTTCACTAAGATTCATGTTTTTCATTCTATTCCTCTTCTTCCTATAAAAATTTATGTTTATTTAATACATTTTCATTCTAGCATGTTTAATATGACAACAGTCTGTCATATTAAACATGGGCTACTAATATTTTTCCCTATTTAATAGTTTAATGAACACTTAGAAATTTATATTACTTATTATGCTGATAAAGATTTCGCTACCGGTCATGAAAATTCCTATATGTCATTAATTTATACACAATTATTTGCTACAACATTAGGCCTTGGTGGTTGTTTCTCAGGTTTAGTTGATGGCTGCGACGCATCTGGTCATGAACCACTTTTAAAATTACTGAATTTTCCTAAAGATAAGTAAGTAACTGGTGCAATGTTCGTAGGTTATCCAAAGCATACATATAAGAGACTATTTGACAGAGATCCACTTCAAGTCACATGGAGATAATTTACATCTTATTCTAAGTCTAATATTAATTTTACAATTTTGCCTTCTTCGATAAAAAACTGATACAATCAAATGACTTCATTTCCTCTAATAATAAGCTTATCGTTAACATTTGTCATTTTATCATTTTCTTCATGTTGTTTAATACGTTCTAATACACGCTGATGACCACTTTTGATATATTCCAATACTTCACAAGTTGCATGTCAGTAGACTCTGATAATTTTTAGGATGCATCGGTGATGCAGTAATATTTCCACCTCCCCACATGTATGCGTATTGAGCATATCCATTGTAGTGTAAAGTGTATGTAAGCCACGGATACGATCAACACCACCCAAAGCTTCAGCTGATTGTTCGATGATATTCATTAATATATAGTTTTTGTAATAATACATGCTCATTGATTTTCTGATATTTCTTTTACCATTTGCTTTATTTTAAATTCTTTATGAAAATTAAGGGAAAAGCTTAAGAATATATATAGATATCATGATAACTTCTTATATTCTTAAGGCATAATAAAATCTAAAAAGCTCTGTAATGTTTTATGTATAATAATCAACATTAAGGTGATATATTTCAATTAGGCACAATCAAAAAGCTAACAAGTCCATTTGCTAGCTTATTTCCATCATAGGGAAGATCGACTCGTATACACTCTCTGAGTAAGTGATTCACACAAAATTATAGATTTTGGTTCTCTACTCACATCGGTAAATTGCCCTAATAGGCCCACTATGAGGGCAATTCATCTCCTTGCCTGATGAAAAATATTCATGGCAGTTTTGGACTTGTTATTTATTTCGATGTGCCTTATTTAAACTTATTGATATTGTTCGTTTGTACGATTATAATGAATATTACATGATTAGAATACTGTGAGGTTGATAAAATGGATTATTTAACAGTAAAGCAAACATCAGAAAAGTGGGGAATATCTGAGAGAAGAGTACAGATTCTTTGCAGCCTGGGTAAAATTGAAGGGACAGTAAAACATGGTTGGGCATTGGCTATTCCTAAAAATTCTGAAAAGCCGTCTGATAGAAGATACAAAAACAATAAGGCAGATTGGAAAAAATTAACCATATATATATGAGAGGAAAATAATTTTCTATCTTCTCAGAAAATTGGAAGAGAAAGAGTTTATTGTAATGATAGGTTGTTTAATTTAGTATATGGACTAAGTTGCACAAAGTGGGTATGTCAATAAAAGGCTTATCCTAAACTTTAGTTAAATAAAATAGAATGTTTTTATCGTAATTAAATACTAATGGGAAAGAACTCAAGCTAGTCTTGAGTTCTTTTTGTATATAAATATTTTAAATAGCAATAATTATGAAACTAAATTTATTTGTTTAACAGTATAGCAAATGCTATACTGTTAAATATATGAGGTGATGAAAAATGGAACTAGCTGAAGTGATTAAAATGATACGAAATGAATTAGGGATTACTCAAAAAGAACTTGCAAAAGAAGTTCATGTTAGTTTTTCTACGGTAAATAGATGGGAAAATAATAAAGTTACGCCCAATCCTATAGCAAGAGTTGTATTATTAGCTTTTTTTCAAAAGAGAAAAGCTAGCTCATATCTTATTGAAGAATTTAGAAAATATGAATAGACGTAATAAAGGAGTGTACTTAAGATGGCTATAAAAAAGAGTGAACTATACAGCTCATTATGGGAAAGCTGTAACAAACTTAGAGGTGGAATGGATGCCTCCCTTTACAAAGATTATATTTTAACATTATTATTTGTTAAATATGTAACAGACAGATATAAAGGAGATAGATATGCAGACATCATAGTACCAGATGGTGGAAGCTTTGATGATATGGTTGATATTAAAAATGATCCTAATATCGGAGAGAAAATAGATGTAATAATACAAAAGTTAGCTGGAGCTAATAATCTTAAAGGCGTTATCGATGTTGCACAATTTAATGATGAAGAAAAAATCGGTAAAGGTCAAGAAATGGTAGATAAGATTACAGATCTTATTGGTATATTTCAAAATTCAAAACTGGATTTCAAAAAGAATAAAGCTGGTGGAGATGATATTTTAGGTGATGCCTATGAATTCTTAATGCAAAAATTTGCAACAGAGTCAGGAAAGAGTAAGGGACAATTTTATACTCCAGCAGAAGTTTCAAGAGTAATGGCTAAGGTTATAGGAATATCCAATGCTACAAGCTCAGCGCAAACTCTATATGACCCAGCTTGTGGATCGGGTTCACTGCTTATTCGTGCTGCAGATGAAGCACCAGTAAATATAACAATCTATGGTCAAGAAAAAGATGTACCAACAGCAGGTCTCGCACAAATGAACTTAGCTATTCATAATAAAGGGCTAGGGAAAATAGCAAGAGAAAACACACTTGCACATCCTTTTTATAAAGCTGGAGAGAAAGATAGTAATTCACTTAAATGTTTTGATTTCTGCGTTGCAAATCCTCCCTTCTCATTAAGTGCATGGGGACTTGGATTTGATTCAAGTAATGATTTATATGGTAGATTTAAATCTTATGGTGAGCCACCAGAGAAAAATGGTGATTATGCTTGGTTATTACATTTGATAAAATCAATGAAAAGTAGAACTGGTAAGGGTGCCATAATACTTCCACATGGGGTTTTATTTAGAGGTAATGCAGAATCAACTATTAGAAAGAATATCATTGCACGTGGTTACATAAAGGGAATAATAGGATTACCTGCAAACCTTTTTTATGGAACAGGTATACCAGCCTGTATTATAGTTCTTGATAAAGAAAATGCAGCTGCAAGAAAAGGTATATTCATGATAGATGCAAGCAAAGGATTTATTAAAGATGGAAATAAAAATAGATTAAGAGAGCAAGATATACATAAAATAGTTGATGTATTTACTAAACAATTAGAAGTACCTAAGTATTCAAGATTAGTATCTTATGATGAAATAAAAAATGATAATGATTGTAATTTAAATATTCCACGGTATATTGATGGAAGTGAAACAGAAGATATACAAAGTATTGAAGCGCATTTAAAAGGCGGTATTCCAATATCTGATGTTAATAAATTTGAAAAATATTGGTCTGTTTATCCATCACTTAAATCTGTATTATTTTCAAAAAGTGATAGAGCTGGATTTTTAAAACTTAATATAGCAAAAGATGATATAAGAAACACTATATTTGAACATGAAGAATTTATAAATCATGCAAAAACTGTACATATTGCTGCGAATAAGTGGATCAATTTAAATAAAGAAAAATTAAGTAGTCTCAAAGATGGAGATAAGCCAAAACAATTAATTAATGATATTGGTGAAGATATGTTGGAAATTTTTTCAAAAGTAGCTTTAGTAGATAACTATGATGTATATGAGAGTCTTCGTAACTTTTGGGAAAATACAATGCAAGATGACGTTTATGCAATTTGTTATGATGGATGGGAATCTGGAAGAGAAATTGCTATAGAATACACTACTCCTAAAAAAGGAACTCCAAAAGAAAAGGGATTTGAAGGAAGAATTATACCTAAATCAATTATTATAAATGAATACTTTAAAGTAGAACAAACTGATATAGAAAAACTTGAAAATACAAGAGATGAAATAATAAGAAATTATGAGGAATTTTTTGAAGAGAATAGTGGTGAAGATGGGCTATTATTTGAAGTTATTAATGATGGAAAAATTAAAACAACAGACCTAAAAGTAAGAATTAAAGAACTTAAAAAAGATAAAGATACATCAGATGAACTTAAAGTACTTCAAAAATATGAAAAATTATTAGATAAAGAATCTGATTATAATAAAAAAATCAAGGATTCTAAGGAAATACTTGATAAAAAAGTTAGAGCACAATATGAAAAACTTTCAATTGAAGAAATAAAACATCTTCTAGTTGACTTAAAATGGAATAAGAAAATCTTTGAAGGTATTAATGATATATATTCAGCAGTATCTCATAATCTAGCAACTGGTATAACAGAGCTTGCAGAGAGGTATGAAACTACATTGTTAGAATGTGATAGTGAAGTCGAAGAATATGAAGCTAAGGTAAAATCTCATTTGGAAAGGATGGGGTTTGTGTGGTAGAGAATATACCAGAAGGATATAAGAAAACTGAGGTTGGAATTATTCCAAAGGATTGGGAATGTGTGGAGCTCGGGGATGTTGTTGAATATGTAAAAGGGTATGCATTTAGGTCAAAATATTACAGAAAAAATGGTGTTAGAATAATAAGGGTTAGTGATACAACATTTAATTCAATAAAAGATGATGCTGCTATATATATTGATCCACGTTATGCTTATGAATATGATAACTGGAAATTACTTGAAGATGATATTATTGTATCTACAGTTGGTTCTAAACCACCAATGTATGATTCGTTGGTGGGAAAATCGATCTTAATAAACAAAGATTATGCTGGGAGTTTGCTAAATCAAAATGCAGTAGTTTTACGTTCAAAATCTAAAAATCAAAAATTGATATATGCAAATTTAAGACAACTAAATTATATTAAACATATTGAGATGATTTTCCGTGGGAATGCAAACCAGGCAAGTATTACATTAAACGAATTATTTAAGTTTAACTTTGCTATACCAAAAGCTCTTGATGAACAACAAAATATAGCCAATGCTCTATCCGATATTGACGAGCTAATTAGTTCGATTACAAAGCTAATTGAGAAAAAGAAAAACATTAAGCAAGGTGCAATACAGGCGCTACTTACAGGGAAAAAACGACTTGATGGATTTAGTGGTACGTTGATAGAAAAGGAAATAGATGATATTTTTAATATTACAGCAGGCGGAGATTTGTGTATAGAAAGTTTTTCTAGATTTAAGACACATAATAATATATATAAGGTGTTTTCTAATGCGATAACATATAATGGGTTTTACGGTTATACGACGAATTATAAATATGAAGGTGATACTATTACTGTAACTGCGAGAGGTAATATTGGTTATGCAAATTACAGGAATGAAAAATATGATGCAATTGGAAGACTATTAGTATTGAAGCCTAAAATACAAGTTAATTGCTATTTTATTACTGAATATATAAATGATAGAATTGATTTTATTGTTGAAAGTACAGGTATTCCACAATTAACTGCACCACAAATATCAAAATATATAATTAAAATACCTGATTATGAGGAACAAACAGCCATATCTCAAATTCTATCAGACATGGACACTGAAATAGAAAAATTAAACCAAAAGTTAAACAAATACAACGATATAAAACAAGGCATGATGCAAGAACTTCTTACGGGGAAAAGGAGATTGATTTAATTAAAAAATAATATTATATAGGAAATACTATGGATTATAATAAGACAGAAGATGCAATTTTCAAAAGAGCCATGGAAATATTCAAAAAAGGTGCTGTAATTTTTTGGGGAATAGATGATAAAATAACATCACCAGTAAATATAGATATAAAAACAAATTCCATTAACCTTTATACCACTAATGAAAAGTAATCTATCAAAAGGCGATAGAGCTATGAATAGCTTAAATTTAGCTAAAAGTATTAAATATGAAAAGCTAAGAGGAAATTATGTAACACTTTTATATCCATTATTTGATAAATTTGCAGATAGTGAATTAAGGAAGAAATTTAGGAAGGTTTTTACAAGTGTTATAAAACTTATTACTAAGAAGTTTGGAAAGCTTCCACAAGGATATGATGTAAGAACTATAGTATATATTTAGTTTGATAAAGAGAAAATAAAGCATAAAATTATAGGGTGGTGTTAATTTGGAAAGGCACTATATTAGTAAAATCAGAATAAAAAAATTAAAACATTTAGAAAATATCAATATAGACTTAAGTAAAGATGAACCAAAACATTTATTATTAACAGGAAAAAATGGAGTTGGAAAAACAACAACTTTAAATGCTATTAAGAATTGGTTAAGGACTATACAATCAGATTCACTTAGTTCTGTGAGGCACTTACAAAATCAAATTGAAAAATTTTCAGATCAATTAAAGGTTGAATTTAATGAAGAAAAAAGAATAAAGATTCAAAATGAACTAGAAAAAACATATGCAAATATAAATATACTATCTTATAATGGATTAGATTTAATTTTTTCAGGTGAAGAGAAGAACTTAGGTTCAATTTATAAACACGGAAAATTTATTTTAGCATACTATGGTGCCAACAGAAAGACTAATGTTGAAATACCTAAAGGTGCTGAAAAAGTAGAATTAAAAGAAACCTATTCATTAGATGAAAATCCAAGTAGCATTTTTGTGAAATATCTTGTAGATTTAAAAACTCAACAATCTTTCGCAAGAAATGAAAATGAATTAGGCGTTGTAGAGAATATAGATGCTTGGTTTACTAGACTTGAAAATGCACTTAAAACTATATTAGATGATGAGAGCATAAAATTAAAATTCGATTATAAGAATTATGATTTTAAGATATTTCAAGAAGCAAGAGGATCCTATGGATTGAGTGAATTATCAGATGGTTATTCATCAATTATAAATATTATATCTGACTTGATTTTAAGAATGGATAAGAATAGGGCAAGTGAAGAAAGAAATTATGTATTCGATACGGAAGGAATTGTGTTAATTGATGAATTAGAAACACATCTTCATATTGAACTTCAAAAAAAGATACTTCCTTTCCTAACGGAATTTTTTCCGAACATACAATTTATAATTACTACTCATTCGCCTTTTGTGCTAAATTCAATAGACGATGCGATTGTATATGATCTAGAAAAGAAAATCAGACTAGAAGACTTATCAAATTATTCATATGATGGAATAGTAGAAGGATATTTTGAAGTTGATAGTTATTCAAAGGAATTAAAAGAAAAGATAGAAGAGTATAGAAGTCTTGCTTTTAGAAAAGATTTAAATGATGAAGAAAGTGCACGAAGAGCAGAACTAAGAATAGAATTTAAGAACGTATCAGGTGATTTAGCAAAACAACTAAAAGCAGAATTTAATGAAATAGAGGACAAAAGGAAGACGTTAAATGATTCGAATAAATAGGAATGTAGATGCACCAAAGGTGTTAGAAGAAGAAAAGAAGAAATCTAAGGGAACGTACAATAAAAAGGAGGTTTTAGATGCTTTAAAAATAGTATTTAATAAAAAATGCTATATATGTGAAAATAAAAATGTTACATCATATAATATAGAACATTTAAGACCTCATAAAGATGATAATATAGATTTGAAATTTAATTGGGAAAATTTATTCTTAGCATGTGCACATTGCAATAATATTAAATTAGCTAATTATGACAATATATTGGATTGTACAAAAGTTGATGTAGATGAATTAATTGTTTTTAGAAAAAAAGGAAATTTTTCTTGGGATGAGAATATAGAAATAATCCCTTTAAAAAATAGCACTGAAATTGATGAAACTGTTGAATTATTACAAAAGGTTTATACTGGAACAACCGAAATGAAAAAATTAGAATGTTCTAATATAAAAAAGGAACTTAGAAATGAAATTGCAAAGTTTATTGATGCAATAAATGACTTTAATGAATCAGACGGTGAAGATAAGGAAGATGCTAAAAACTTAATTAGTAAACATTTAAAAGCTAATTCACCTTTTGCAGCATTTAAAAGATGGATAGTTAGAGATAATAATGAAAATTTATCAGAGTTTTTGCAAGAAGATGGTATTAAACTTAGTTGTTGCAAAAATGTAATTACTTCTTAAGGGGAAAAGGGGATTGATTTAATATGAAAATTGGAGAGAGAGAAATAGTGACACAAAAGAGGGTAATTGACCTTTTTGAAGATAAATTAGGTTATACCAATTTAGGAAACTTTCATTATAGGGAAAATAGTAATATTGAAGTTGAATACCTTAAGAAGTATCTTGATAAAGCAGGGTATTCACCAGATCTTACTAATAAGGCAGTTAATGAATTTGTAAATCTTGCAGGAAATCAACAACTTGAGTTATATGATATTAATAAAGATGTTTATTCAAAACTTCGTTATGGCATTAAGGTACGTGAAAATCATGCTGAATCACCTAAAACTGTTATGCTTATTGATTGGAACAAGCCTAAAAATAATGATTTTTACATTGCTGAGGAGGTAACTGTAAATGGAAGTAATGTAAAACGCCCTGACATTGTACTATATGTAAATGGTATTGCCCTTGGGATTATAGAGCTTAAGAAAAGTACCGTTTCAGTAAGTGAAGGTATTCGTCAAAGTATTGACAATCAAAAGGAAACTTTTATTAAGCATTTCTTTTCTACAATGGGCTTTATAATGGCTGGGAATGATAGTCAAGGAATTTCTTATGGCGTCATAGAAACTACAGAAAAATATTATCTTCATTGGAAAGAGGATACTACGGCACTAGATGAAATTTCAAAAAATGTACGTTCTCTTTGTGATACAGTGGATTATAACTTAGATAAAAATATTATTGGTTTATGTGAAAAAAATAGATTTATTGAATTACTTCACGATTTTATAGTATTTGATAGAGGCACAAAAAAAGCTTGTCGTCCAAATCAGTATTTTGGTGTTAAAGCATCTCAGCTTCGTATAAAGAAACGTGAGGGTGGTATTATTTGGCATACTCAAGGTTCTGGTAAAAGTCTTACTATGGTATGGCTTACTAAGTGGATTAAGGAACATAAGAAAGACTCTCGTATTCTAGTTATCACAGATAGAACAGAACTTGATGAGCAAATAGAAAAGGTTTATAAAGGTGTAGATGAAAACATATATAGGACTAAAAGTGGTAAGGATTTAATTAATACTTTAAATGAAGTTAATCCAGTTATAATTTGCTCACTTATTCATAAGTTTGGGAGACATAGTGGAGAAACTTCAGATAAGGATTATGATAAGTATATAGAAGAGTTAAAGCAAAGCCTGCCAAAAGATTTTAGACCAAAGGGAGATTTATATGTCTTTGTTGATGAGTGTCATAGAACGCAATCTGGTAAATTACATACAGCAATGAAAGCTATTATGCCTGATGCAATATTTATTGGTTTTACAGGTACACCTATCTTGCAAAAAGATAAAAAGTCCAGTACTAAAATATTTGGATTACCTATTCATACTTATAAATTCAATGAAGCTGTTTTAGATAAAGTAGTTTTAGATTTACGTTATGAGTCAAGAGATGTGGATCAAAATATTACATCACAAGAAAAGATAGATGAATGGTTTGAGGTTAAAACAAAAGGATTAACAGATGTTGCTAAAGCAAAGTTAAAACAAAAATGGGGAACTATGCAAAAAGTTTTTAGCTCAAAATCACGCTTAAATAAAATTGCAAGGGATATATACTTTGATATTTCAACAAAAGATAGATTGCAAAGTGGCAGAGGTAATGCAATGCTTGTTGCAAAGAATGTTTATGAGGCGTGTAGGTACTATGAGTTATTTCAACAAATTGGATTTAAAAAGTGTGCTATTATAACGTCTTATTCTCCAAGTATTTCAGATATCAAAGGTGAGTCTAGTGATAATGATAGTGAAACAGAAAAACAATATAAACATGCTATATATGAAAAGATGCTTAATGGCATGGAGCAATCAGTATTTGAAAAGGATGTAAAAGATAAATTTGTAAATGAACCTGCAAAAATGAAATTATTAATTGTCGTGGACAAGCTTTTAACTGGATTTGATGCACCTAAAGCTACATATTTATATATTGATAAGAATATGAAGGATCATGGATTATTCCAAGCTATATGTCGTGTTAATAGACTTGATGGAGAAGATAAGGAATATGGGTATATTGTAGATTATAGGGATTTATTTAATAGTCTTGAAAAAGCAGTTAAGGATTATACTACAGATGCCTTTGAAGAATATAACCAAGATGATGTAGAAGGACTACTTAAAGATAGATTTAGTGAAGCTAAAAATGATTTAGAAGAAATACTTGAAAACTTAACTGCTCTTTGCGAACCAATAGCTAATCCACGCGGAACTCTTGAATGTCAAAGATATTTTTGTGGAGTTAACATAACTGATATAGATGAATTAAAAGAAAATGAACCCAAAAGAGTACTTTTATATAAACTTGTAGCTTCATTAATACGTGCATATTCAGAAATTGCGCCAAAAATTATGGAATCTGGAGATACATCACAAGTTATATCGATAAAAAAAGAAGTTGAAAATTTTATAAAACTTCGAAATGAAATAAAAATTTCTAGTGGTGATTATATTGATCTTAAGCAATATGAGCCAGATATGAGATATCTAATAGATACTTATATAAATGCTGAGGATGTTAGAAAAGTATCTGCATTAGAGGAGATGTCTTTAATAGATGTTATTGTAAATCGTGGTGTTGATTTTATTGACGAATTACCTGATGGTATAAAAGAGAATAGAGAGTCCGCAGCAGAAACTATTGAGAATAATGTAAGAAGAAAGATAATTGAAAAAACAGAAACAAACCCTAAATACTTTGAAAAAATGTCCATGCTATTAAATGAGCTAATAGAAGAAAGAAGAAGAGAAGTTATTAGCTATGAAAAATATCTTGAAAAAGTAGTGGATCTTAGCAGAAAAGTTCAAAAACAAGAAAATGATACAAATTATCCAGATGGTATAAGAACCTCAAAGGCGTTAATGTCTTTATATGATAACTTAGATCATGATGAAGAACTATCTAAAAAATTGCATTACAAAATATTATCAGAGAGACAAGATAGTTGGAGAGGAGATCCAGCAAAATCAAGAAGGATAGAAGGAATAATTTATTCATGTGTTGGCGATGATAAAGATAAAATACAAGCAATTTTTAAAATAGCTGAAAGTCAAGGAGAATACTAATTGAAAAACTTAACGATTAACAATATAGAAGTTGAAATACAAAAGAAGAATATAAAGAATTTACATTTATCAGTATTACCACCAAATGGGAGAACAAAGGTTTCAGCACCAAATAGTATGAATGATGATGCTATTAGATTATTTATTATTACAAAGATCGGTTGGATAAAAAAACAGCGAGAAAAATATAGAAACCAACCAAGACAATACAAGCGCGAATATATTTCAGGCGAAAGTGTTTATCTTTTTGGCAAGAGATATCGACTTGATGTAGTATATTCTAATGTTTGTAACGATGTAAAAATTCATGGTGATAAATTGATATTACAAGTACGTGAAGCGAGTACAACGCCTCAACGTGCAAATGTGCTTAATGCTTGGTATCGTAAAAATATAAAAAAAGAAATACCAAGTCTTTTAGAAAAGTGGCAGAATATTATAGGGGTTACTGTGAGTGATTGGGGTATTAAAAACATGAAAACACGTTGGGGGACTTGTAATATTAAAGATAAACGTATATGGATTAATCTCCAGCTTGCTAAGAAGCCTCCAGAGTGCCTTGAATATGTTATAGTTCATGAATTGGTTCATTTATTAGAAAAAAACCATAATAATATTTTTATAGGTTATATGGATAAATTTTTACCTAATTGGCGGAAAATTAAGGAAGAACTAAATGCTCTAATTTTAGATTATATAGAGGAATAGTTTGAAAGAGCTAAATTTTAATATTAAATTAAATTGAGAGTGAATCTATTAGGTTTATAAAACTGAACTGATTTCAGTTTTATAAACTTAATTTTAATGTAGTCAAATTAGTAATATAGCTTTTTTGAAATCCAAAATATTGTAATGGTTCTTATAGAATGGTATATTAGTATTAAAATAAGGCTATAATACATATAAATGATATTAATGAATATAAAAAAAGAGGTGCATTATGCAAATAACATCTATAAAATTAAAAGGTTATAAAAATCTTTTGGATTGCACTTATAATATGGTGAATTTTAATGTTTTAATTGGTGCAAATAATAGTGGAAAATCAAATTTGCTTGAAATATTTTCGTTTCTTGATGATCTAATTTCTGGAAGTGATGATGTTAAGACAAAGATATTTAGTGGGGATTCAACTAGAGGGAAAATTTCATCAGACTATACGCCATTTTTGCAAGACTCCAATATTTCTCTTGAATTAGAATTTCAAGATAATATAGGTGAAGATCATTTTAAATATATATACTATCTAGAAATTAAAACAGTTGAAGTCTTTCATAAGGCTAATGGGCATATTGTAAGGGAATTTCTAAAATATAAAAATATTAAAAAAACAGGTTCTATGATAACAGTTTTTGAAAGAAATGATACAACTGTAAATCTTTTAAAGGGCGGTAAGATCAGCAAAATAGATAATACTCAATCCCTCCTTACACTTATAAGTAAAATTAGTGATATAAAAGAAAGTTTAGAAGATGAGGCACAAAGAGGAATTAATGATGTTTTTATTATTGCTAAAACTCCGGTTATATATAGTTCAGCCAATGAAATACGCGATACATTTTCATTTGAGAAAAGAGAATCTATGTCTGTAATTAAAAACGGCAGAATTGCAACTATTGATATTCTAAATAAAATAGAACAAATTTTATCTTCTGATGAAAAGCAATATTTCGAGGAAATTCTATCGGATATTTTGAAATTATCTATTAAAATTAATACGATTCCAATAAGTAATACAGCCCCAGTTAAATATATCACAGTTAAATATATAAATGATGATGGCTCATTAAGTGATTATGAAAATAATATTAATCAACTTTCTGATGGGACTTTAATAGTACTTAATATTTTAATTTGTCTTGTTTCAAATAAATATCCTGTACTTGCCATTGAAGAACTTGAAAATTGTATTCATCCTAAACTTTTAAAGAGACTAATACAACTTATTAGCAGAGAATTTTCTGATACTCAGATTATAATAACTACACATTCCCCCGTCCTTATTAATATGGTTAAATTAGAAAACGTAAGTTATATAATAAATAAAAACTATGAAGGTGCTAAAATAGAAGCCGTTAAAAATAGGAAAGATTTAGTTAAGGAGCTTACCGGTCCCTTTAGTAATTTTAGTGATATCTTTGACTTACTGGAGGATGAAAATGGCTAAGGAAGAACGAAAAAAGCTCTTGTATATATTTCTTGAAGGTAAAACAGAAGATGTATTTTACAGAAAGATTACAGATAGATATTTAAGACCAATTTCCAAACAATATAAAAATTTAAAAACTGGCACAAATATAAATGTACAAATAGCAAAAAATCTTTATCATTTTATAGAGGACAGTTCAAATTCAAAATACGATTTGTATATTTATGCTTTTATTGATAGAGAAGGTGCTAGAAGTGATGTTTCAGAGTTTAATTCTTCAGCTATTTTAAAAGAACTTAAAGTGAAACAAGTGAAAATTCGTAATATAAAAGAACTTGCTGCAATTGAAGCCATATTTATGATTGAAAGCTGGTTTTTTCACGACCTAGAGGGCATCTGTAAATACATTAATTTAGAATATACGGAAACTTTAAAAAATAACTATTCAAATACTGAAAAATTTAAGAACACGGATCTTGTAGCGCTTTTTAGAAAAGGGAAAATTAAAAAACCTTATAGAAAGGGTGAGGAAAGTTTTTTAAACTCTCTTGATATTGAAAAAATATATAATAATTGTAGTGATTTAAGAATTGGAGTCGAAAATATTATAAAGAATTTTAATAGTTAAGGATAGAGACAGGTATAAAAACTTTTATTAGCAAAGTATAAAGAAAAATATATAAAAATGTGTCATATTTTGGTAAAATATGACATGAGATCACAATTAATTACTATAATATATAAAGTTATAATTTGAAATTAGTGTTAGTAAACTCTTGATTATTCTAATATACTTTGAGGTGAAGTTAAATGAGATATGTACCAATAAAATATATAAAGCAAGGTATGATTTTAGGCAAAACATTGTATGGTGCTAATGGGGAAGTTCTTTTAAGCAAGGGAATGCCTATTTTTCTATCATATGTGAAAATATTATTCAAATTAGGATTCTGTGGAGTATACATTAATGATGAACTGTCTGAGGATATTACAGTAACTGCAATTATTAGCGAAGAGTTAAAGATGAAAACAATAAAATCAATAAAAAATTTAATGCGACCTAATATAGGAAAAAAACAGATACAATCTTCATTTAAAACTATTAAAAAAATAATGGAAACCATTGTTGATGAAATATCATGTAATAAAGATATGATAGTTAATATGATAGATTTAAAACTAGCAAGTGAATACACGTTTTATCATTCAGTAAATGTTTGCGTATTATCAATTGTATTAGGGGTAGCTTTAAAATTTAAAAAAGAAGAATTATCTTTATTAGGCATATCCACTTTATTACATGATATGGGTAAAATATATACACCAAATGAAATATTAGATAAACCTGGAAAATTAACTTATAAAGAGTTTGAACTAATAAAGCAGCATCCCACAGATGGGTATACATACATAAGAGAAAATTTAAATATAGATACTAAAGTTTATATGGGAATATATCAGCACCATGAAAAGTACGATGGGACTGGCTATCCATTAAATATAAAAGGTGAAGAAATATCGCTATTTGCTCGTATAATAGCAATTGCTGATGTATATGATGCACTTACATCCGATAGACCATATAGAAAAGGGTTGCTACAATCTGAATGTCTTGAGTATATTATGGGTGGTAGTGGCGTTTCGTTTGACCATAGGTTAGTAAAAGTTTTTTCTAAAAAAATAGCTCCATATCCAATAGGGACTTGTGTAAATCTGAGCAATGATTTAATAGGAATAGTTGTTGAAAATTATTCGAGTTATGGTTTAAGACCCTTAGTTAAAATTATACAAACTGGTGATAAATTAGTGACGCCCTACTTAATGAACCTTAAAGAATCAAACTATAATGTAACCATAGTAGGTGTGGCGGATGCATTACTATATCTATGATGTTATTTCAATATTATTATTTTAAAGAAGTTGGTTCATATTTTTCAATAATTATGTAACAATCTAAGGAGTATCTAAAGAGAGGTACTTCTTTTTTATTCCCAAAGGCTCTTAATATAAAATGAATGTAATGAAATATCAATAAAATAATGTTATACTAAATATTAAATTTAATTATGGATGAAGAATAGTATCTTTAATCTCATGCAAAGGAGAATTTTTATGGGCATATTATTAAATCGTTTACTAATAATGTTAAATGATAGTGATCCCAAATCGACTGAATATCATATCGCATTTACTTTACTTATGAATTTTTATTCCTTATACGATATATCTATTAACCAAGTAGCAGAGCAGTGCAATGTCTCAAAATCTACAATTTCAAAATTTATTCGCAATATAGATTTTGAAGATTATGCTAGTTTTAGGGCAGCAGCAACATTTAAAGAAAATAAATATGGATTCTCTCTAAATTATAATCAGAATATTGCCGAGTATATTGAAGAAAATGGAATGGATTCTTATTTAGATATTATACATAATGATATTGAAGAGTGTAAACAATCAATTGACATGAATAAAATCGATGAATTGGCAAAAGACTTAATTAAGTATAAGAAAGTTGCGAGTTTCGGATTATTATTTTCTGAAATCGCAGCACTAGATTTACAAACTAAATTAGCTTACAATGGCAAGTTTATAATTACCAATTTAAACGATGTAAAGCAAGATGAATTTATACATAATGCTAAAGAAGATACGTTAATCATAATATTTTCAAATTCAGGAAGCTATATGAAAAAATATCAAATGTCTGAGTTTCAAATTACGAAGAATTTCTTAAATACAAAAGCTAAAATTATTTTGATTACGTCCAATAAAGAAATGGAAGAATTTAAAAATGTAGATTTGTGTATTAGTTTCAATAATACTAGTAATGTGCAGACTCATTCAAATATTTTTCAAATAATTAACGATTATATTACGCTTAGATATCGTCAATTGACACGTAAATAAAAATAATGAATGAATTGTGAGCTGTTTATAATATGGCTTTTGCAATTCATTTTTTTATTTAAGTTTCCAAATTGCGAACTTTTATGGAGGCATAAAAATTCGTGCTACAATCAAGATACATTAATAAACTGAAGTTAATTTGATTCCTTTGGCCAAAGTGAATAAAAATACTTTATGAAAATAATTTAATAGTATTGGGGGAAAAATATTATGGGTAAAAAAAATTATGAAAATTTAGTAAAGCAAATTATTGAGAATATTGGTAGCGTTGATAACGTTTTAAGCTTAACTCATTGCGTAACACGTTTAAGATTCAAATTAAAAGATAATTCAAAAGCAGATAAAGATAGCATAAAAAAACTAAGTGGAGTTTTATCGGTTGTAGAAGGAAATGGACAGTTCCAAGTTGTTATTGGGAATGAAGTTACAGATGTATTTGATACAGTGGTAAGTTTATATCCAATTAAAACTGAGGGTGAAAACGCACAAACAGAAGAAAAGCCTACTGGAAATATAATTCTACGTGCATTTAATACAATGTCAGCTATTGTAAATCCAATAGTAATAGCTCTTGCAGGTGCAGGTATGATAAAAGCACTTCTTGTAATTTTAACTACTACATTAGGAGTCCTTGATAATACAGGCAGCACTTATAAAATATTATCATCAGCTGGAAATAGTGTATTTTATTTCTTACCTTTGTTTTTAGCATATTCATCAGCAAAGGTTTTCAAATGTAATCCTTTTATTTCATTAGCAATTGTAGGAGCGTTAATGGAACCTAATTTTACAAAACTTATGACAGTAAATGGAGATGTAACAAACTTTTTGGGAATACCAGTTATATTAATGAGCTATTCAGGTACTTTAGTTCCTGCTATATTATCAATTTTAGTTTATTCTAAGGTGGAGAAATTATTAAAGAAATTCATTCCTAAGAGCATAGAGCTTTTTGCACTTTCTTTTTTAGCATTACTTATTATGGTTCCATTGACCATAATTGTAATTGGACCTATAGGTGTCTACTTAGCAAATGGTGTTGGAGATGCGGTTAATTTCTTAAGTATGAAGAGTGGGATTTTCACAGGTATGATAATTGGTGGAGGTTGGACATTCTTAGTACTATTAGGAATTCACTGGGGAGTTGTTCCAATTATGATTAATAATATTGCGACTTATGGATTTGATTATATTCGTCCAATGGTTGCTGCTGCTACATTTGCAAGTGCCGGTGCAGCATTGGGTGTGTTTTTAAAAAGTAAAAATAAAGAAAATAAAGCATTTGCATTATCTGCAACACTTCCAGCATTACTTGGTGGTGTTACAGAGCCAATTATATATGGATTATCAGTAAAATTTAAGAGACCATTTATTGCACAAATTATTGCGGGTGCAATTGCAGGAGGATTCATTGGAGGTATGCATACTAAAGCAATTGTTTATGTATTCCCAGCATTAACAACGTTACCAGCTTTTATTGGAGATACATTTGTTTATTATATAATAGGAATTTGTATAGCATTTTTTGGCTCAGCAACTCTTACATATTTCTTAGGTTTTAAAGAAGATATGGGGGAAGATGAAGTAGTAACAATTGAATCGGAAGAAAAGATAATTGAGCTAAGCGCTTGTGTTAATGGAGAAATAGTCCAATTAGAAAAGGTTAATGATGAACTATTCGCTTCAAAAGCAATGGGCGATGGAGTAGGAATAGTACCAACAGACGGAGTTTTATATGCTCCAATAAGCGGTATTGCAGAAACTGTATTTCCTACAGGTCATGCAGTTGGTATAAAGACAGATAATGGGATTGAAGTATTAATGCATATTGGTATCAATACAGTTGAGCTTCAAGGAAAATATTTTGAACCTCTTGTAGAGCAAGGGAAAAGAGTGAAAAAAGGTCAGCCATTAGTGAAGTTCAATATTGATAAAATTAAAGAATCTGGATATGATCTTACTACAATGCTGATAGTCACTAATATGGATGAGGTTGAAGAGTTTGCTATATTAGAAAAAGAATTAGTTACAAAGGACACAAAGCTACTATATGTAAGGAGGAAATAATATGAAAAAAAATAAATTCCCAGATGGATTCTTATGGGGAGGAGCAACTGCGGCAAATCAATGTGAAGGGGCTTGGGATGTAGATGGCAAAGGATTATCTGTAGCTGATTGCAGTACCTACAAAGCAAATGCTGATCCAAAAGATTATAAGGCACAACATGGAATTACTAGTGAAGATATAGAGGAAGCTATGAAAAGTACAGATGTTTCAAAATATGGAAAGCGTCATGGAATAGATTTTTATCATAGATACAAAGAAGATTTAGATTTGTTTCAGGAAATGGGATTTAAAGTTCTTCGTGTATCAATTCAATGGGCTAGAATTTATCCAAATGGTATTGAAGAAAAGCCAAATGAAAAGGGACTTAAACATTATGAGGAAATGTTCATTGAAATGAAGAAAAGAGGTATTGAACCTTTAGTAACACTTCATCACTATGAAATGCCACTCTATTTATGTAATAACTATGATGGATGGTATCAAAGAGATGTAATTGACCTTTTTATTCGCTTTTCTAAAACAGTTTTTAATCGCTATAAAGGATTAGTAAAATATTGGTTAACTTTTAATGAAATAGATAGTGTATTCCGTCATCCATTTACTACAGTTGGTATTGTAGCTGACAGATATCCTGAAAATAAATTAGAAGAAGTTATTTATCAGTCAGTTCATAATCAATTTGTGGCTAGTGCGTTGGCAACTAAATATTTGCATGAGATAATACCAGATGCACAGATGGGATGTATGTTAACAAGAACATTAACTTATCCAGAAAATTGTCATCCACAAAACATGCTATTAGCATTAGAGGAAAATAGAAAGAATTATTTCTATTCAGATGTACAAGTGCTTGGAGAGTATCCGAAACATATAAAAAATTACTGGAAGAAAAATAATATTAATCTAGAATTTGCGCCAGGGGATGAAGAAATAATAAAATGTTATCCAGTTGATTTTGTATCCTTTAGTTATTATATGAGCAAGGTTGCAAGTAAAGATGAAGACCAAAGAGAAAAGGTAAGCGGAAATCTAACTAGCGGTGTTAAAAATCCATATCTTGAAACAACAGAATGGGACTGGCAAGTTGATCCTACAGGACTTCATATTTCTTTAGTAGAGTTATATGACAGATATCATAAACCATTATTTATTGTAGAAAATGGTATTGGATGTAAAGATAAGGTTGAGGAAGATGGAAGTATTATTGATGACTATAGAATTAAATATTTTAGAGAGCATATTCAAGCTATTTCGGATGCCATTGAAGTTGGAGTTGAAGTCATGGGATATACACCATGGGGATGTATTGATATGGTAAGTATGTCAACCTGTCAGATGATTAAGCGATATGGATTTATATATGTAGATGTTGATGATCTTGGTAATGGAACATATGAAAGAAGAAAAAAGAAATCTTTTGGTTGGTATAAAAATGTAATTGCAACTAATGGAGAAGATTTAGAGTAGTTGAAAGAGAGAAAACTATAAAATGTTTTCTCTCTTAAATTTATTTGTGCGCAAATGTTGAGTGTATAAAATGAAAGTTGTAATAATTAATATTTTTTAGTTATGGCATCCGTCCTCATGTTCATTACATAAGACACCAGAGTCAGTAAGTGAGCCATCAATCCAGCTTAGAGCTACTGTTTTAACATCTCCAGAGCATCCTCTAAGTACTTCTATACCTGAGGTTTTTAAAATGCTAACAGCTCCTTCACCCATATTGCCTGCAAGCATTAGTTCTATTTTCATTTCTGAAAGTGTTTTAGCAATGTTTGATTTACATCCGCATCCAGCTGGTGATTCAAGTATTTCTTCATTAACTATTTTTTTAGTATTTAGATCAACTGTGAAAATAGTATAATATTCACAATGACCAAAATGACTATCTATTATATTTCCACGTGTTGGTAATGCAATTTTCATATAATTATTCCTCCAATAAAAATTTATTAAAGGCACAGTATGTGTTAAGATGTTATTGACATATGCCCTTTATATATTATAATAAGGTTATAATGAACATATGTCAATAACTATAAAGTCAGAGGTGAAAAAAATGCCAAGACCTAGGAAATGTAGAAAGGTATGTTGCATGCCAGAAAGAAACTCATTTGGACCACTTAATATCACGAATATAAATGCAGAGATTATTGTAATGGCTGTAGATGAATATGAAACAATAAGGCTTATTGATTTAGAAGAAATGACACAAGAAGAGTGTGCAAAGAAGATGGATGTTGCGCGGACAACTATACAAAGAATCTATAATGATGCACGAAAAAAGCTGGCAAGATCATTAGTGGAAGGGAAAATACTAAAAATTCAAGGTGGCGATTATAAACTTTGCGATAATGGTAAACCTTTATGCGGGTGTAGAAAATGCTGTAAACGAAAATATATAATTGATAATACTGAAAAGATTCAGGAAGAAGAAAAGTAATTATGATATAGTGTTTATTTCAGGTATATATATAAATTATTCCACAATACTTTATAAGTAAATTGTACCAGTATGTACTATATATTACTATTTAAGCGATAATGAAATGCTTAGAGATATATTGAAAGGGATAAAAGTATATACCTAACGCAATTGTCACTAAGGCAGGAACAAATGCTGCTCCTGCCTTGACTATAACTAATGAGATAGAAAGTATGGTTGGTTTTATTAATTTTTTCAAAATTGCTACTCATTTTTTCTTGTTATTATTTGTTATCAACAATACTATTGACAACATTAGGTTTAAATTCCTTTCCAGAAGAAAATGCAGATCCCCATATAATCTCCTCGTACTTATAATTTATTTACTTTGAAAAGTGTCTTCATATATATTATAATATAAACAGTATAAAAATATCAGTATGCACTTTAATGTAAGATACTAACGAGAAGGAGAGTAATGGTATGAATGAGGAAACAGAAGTCTACTCAGCACCATTTGAATATACATTGTCTATATTTGGTGGCAAATGGAAAATGGTAATAATGTTTTGGTTATCTAGGCGTAAAGTTATGCGTTATGGAGAATTAAAAAAATCTATTAAAGCTATTACTCATAAAATGTTAAGTGCTCAACTTAAGGAGCTTGAAGCAGATGATATTATAGTTCGCACCGAATATCACCAAGTTCCACCAAAGGTAGAATATTTGTTATCAGAAAAAGGGTTATCTCTAATGCCAATTTTAGAAGAAATGTGTTCGTGGGGACATTTACACTTTGAAGATAGTAGTCGCTAAGGGGGGCAAAAAAATAACAAGCCATCTTCTGGTCTATTTTGCGCCATACTTCATCGCCAAGTCTTGCTAATAGCCTGATATGAGCAAGCCTTAGCTCCTTGTCTAGCGCAAAATATACTCATAAGCTCCGCCTTGTTATTTTATTTCACCCCCTAAGAATTAATATGATACATGTTGAAACATGGCAACAGCCAATGAAAAATTTGATTTCAGTGGCTGTTGTTTTAAATTATTCTTTTATAAGAATCTTTTCTATTTCTGCTATGTATAATGTATGATAATCTTTTTCAGGATACCATTTTGTAGCTAATTCACTTGTAATAAAACATTCTGGTTTAAAGTCTTGAGCATATATTTTTTTACATATAATTGCAATATTTGCCTCTTCAAAGTAAGGTGTACTATCTGAATGTTGAATTGTTAAATTAGCTTTAGAAACTTTATTTTCATTCCTACCAGATACAGTTCCAAGATAACCTAATTGCTTTTTGAAACCTTTATCAAAGAATGTTAATGAAAAAGTATCAGCATTATCCACAAATTCTTTAGTATAACGTTGAGGTCTTATAACAATATAAACTATATTTTTATCAAACATAAAACCGAAACCACCCCAAGAAGCAGTCATAGTATTTACTTTATTATCTTTCTCAGCTGTAATTAGCATCCACTCTTTACCTATTAATCGAAATGGACTTTTTTCTAATTCGTCAGGTTTAATTTCTTTAAATTTATTCATAATATTATCACATTCCTTTCATAATATAAATTACTTTGCAAAGTATCTTTATATATATTATATATTTAATAATATATAAAGATAGTATGCACTTTAATGTAAGATACTAACCTAAAGGAGAGTAATGAGATGAATTAGAACAACTTTACAATGATTTAAATGACTATTTAGAAAAAGAAGTAAATTATCCTGGATGGATAAAGGGTATATATTCCATAAGACAAAATGCAATTGATGGAGTCAAAAACGACAATCTTTATGTGGCAAAGCACAATGGGAAAATTATTGGTTCTATTATTTTAAGTAATGATATCTCGTACGTTAGTAAAATCACCATTCCATAAATGTTATGATTTAACTAATTGAATTTGTAGATTGGGTTTATAATGCATTTCAAAGTTTAAATGTTTATATCAATGTAATCTTTTGAGCAAAACCTTACATTCGTAAAATAGCATAAAGTATTGATATATAAGGGGTACAGCCGACATACGTGTAAAAACCGGCCACATGCTGGATTTGGTTTCCAGATTGTAGCCGGTTTTTGTATAATTAGTAGTTAATGAATAAAGCAAATTAACTTGGTTTTATAATCAGACAATATTAACATCTGTACTTGTTATATATATAATTCTTGATGTAAAATACGGCTTATATGGTTATGAGCTTTTTCCAAATCTAGTATATTGATACTTAACAAAGCAATAAGGATTTTGACCACAAATTAGGTCAAGTCAGCAGTGGTGTACTCGGACTTATCTGGCATAGTGCGTTCCGCGATTTCAAAAAACTTTGTAGACAGACGGACGTACTCTCGAACTTCGCCTACTCCCATTTCGGTCACTACTTTGGTCAAGTGATCGCATATTTGCTTAGTGGTTATGAGACTACGCTCTCGCCAAGCGTCGGTCAAAGTAACCAGTATGTTCCTACGATTATTCATATTGATTTCACGGTGGATTTGTCCTTTTTTCTCAAGAACTCCTAGAGTGGCAGAGATTCTGGAATAGGTGCTGTTGAGAGCTTCTCCTAATTCGGACGGCAGTACAGGTGCATTCTTGGTTAAAAGATATTTCAGAATAAAAAGCTCACCTTTGTTTGAACGCTTGAACTCATTCATAACTTTTCCACAACACATTGTCACACAGAGCGCGTCAACTGCTTCTTCAATCTCGTTCATAATTTCATCTCCAAATTAATCCAACAGTTCTTTAGTTGTTGAATAGAGCCTTCTTGCGTTGGACTCGTCAAACGACTTCTTGCTAAGGCTAAGCGGTTTGGTACGGTTTTGAAAAATCGCGGTCAGCTTATCCTTTGGCACGTTTTTCAGTAGGCGCAGTGCAGGTTCGATTGCTTTCTCTGGCGACGTTCCAAATGCCTTGGCTACCAGTTTTAGATTCCTCATGATGTTAGTGGTTTTCACCATTATTCCCGGATTGATGTACCCGTATTAGCTTATATTTAATTAAAGGGGACTCTAATTAAAAAATAAAATATTTGTTAATTACTATATACTTATAATAACAAGTAATTGTGATATTAGTATCCAATATTTGTGTAAAGAATATGTTAATCTCACTCATTTATTTGAAATGTTTATTAAATGTTGGCTCCAACCAAAGTAGTACAAACAATTAGAACAACAACAAAAGAGAACAAGTCAAAGTTAAAATAGCAACCACATGTCCTAGAATCCAGTTTAAAGTAAGTTAAAAACAAAGGTGGCATTACAACATTAAATGCTTTAAAAGAAGGATTAATGGCGTTGCGAAGGTGCAACAGGAAAATTTAATACAAGTACATTATAGCTAGAAGAAATACAACATAATCAAAGACATACAATATACTTTCATATTATGTTGTATGCCTTGTGATTTGAAAGTTAGGATAAGACACTCCTAATTATCTTTGCATTTAAAAATATGTCAAAAATGAAGGTAATAGTATATTCCCTTCATTTCATTAAAAAAACTTATGTTAATAATCTAATATTATGATAAGGTAACATAAGGTGAATTTATATTACCTTAATAAAAAATCACAAAAATATTACATAGGAGGAATAGATGCATGGAAAAAATAATTGAATCATTTCTAGATATTATGCCTATATTAAAAGATATGTTACAAGAGGATATATCAGTAGCTGTAGTAGATACCACTAGCTTTTTGTATTATGGTCCTAGTGATGCTATTGACTTACACATTGAAATTGGTAAAAAGCTTACTAGTGATGACCCAATATATACCGCAATGCAAGATGGTAAGATAAAAAGTGTGGTGGTGCCAAAAGAAGTATATGGAGTACCTTTTAAGTCTGTCGTATATCCAATTAATGATTTACAAGGAAATCTTATTGGAGCTGTTGCTACAGCTAAAAGCGTAGAGCTACAATTAAAAGCAGAAGAAGCATCACAAAATCTATTTGATTCATTACAACAGACAAATGCAAGTATTGAAGAACTCTCCTCAAATTCGCAAAACTTGGTATCATCCATGGATAATATTACAGGTTATACTAACAGCACTAATGAAATGCTAAATAAGATAGATTTATTACTTAATGCAATTAAAAACATTTCTTCTAATTCCAATCTATTAGCTTTAAATGCTGCAATTGAAGCTGCAAGAGCAGGTGAGGCCGGAAGAGGGTTTTCAGTAGTTGCAAATGAAATGAAGAAACTCTCTGTGCTTAGCAAAGATTCTGCCATTGAGGTGTCTAAAACACTTGAGGATATTAAGAACTCCATAGATCAAATTATAAAGGAAGTTACTTCTACAAGCTTAATAGCAGAGACACAATCTGCTGAAACTCAAGAAATTACAGCTACAATAGAAGAAATTACATCGTCTTCTCAAGTATTAGCTGAATTGACAAGGATAGTTTAAAATAATTCATAAATATAAATCATTTACAATATATTTTTAGTTTTAGTATGAAACCATAACATTGAAATGATAATATGAAGTATATCAAGATCTCCATCTTGATATACCTTCTTCTTAAATTAGTTTGAGCCTGTATATATACAGGCTTTTTTTGATTTCAATTTTATATATAATAGATTTTTATTATAAAAAAAACTATCACAATATTCATTTGGTAGGTATCTTGGATAGCAGAAATTCTGAGGTTCCATGTAATATTTTTAGAAACATTTGTTTATGGGGTAGCGCCAACATTTCTGACAAAACACGCTTTAAGACATAAAATGGATATAAAACGTGAATTTATGGAACTATATTCCTTAACGTGGTATTTGTCGGTTTTGTTGGCTGCCTTATATAAACTAAAAGACCATACATTAACTTATAAATGTAACATCTAATGGATTTCTATCTACTAACCTCTTATAGCTATACTTAGGATATCCAACCATAACCGCAGCTGTTATCTTTTTTCCTTCTGGAATATTGAATAATTTAAGCATTGGTGAATTCTCCATAGATGCACAAATCTCAAAAATTCCAGCCCAACAGGATCCAAGTCCTAGTGAAGGAGCATATAATTCTAGATAGGTCAACGATGAAACAGAGTTATCTCTAGCACTTCGAAGATCTTTATCTGCAATAGTTATGATTAAGTTCGGAGCACCACGGAAAATTGAATCAACTCCATCTTCCCTATAACTTCTGACAGCTTCTTCTACTAGATACCTTAATGGGGAATTTTCTATCATCTGAATACAAATTTCAGTAGTTTTTTCGATTAATTGTTTATCTTCAACTACCACAAAGGATATACCTTGACTGTTTTCTGCAGTTGGAGCTAACCTTGCAATATTAATTAATTTTGTTAATTTTTCTCTTGATACTGACTTGTCTTTATAATTTCTTATTGAACGACGGGATCTTAAAAAATGCTCAGTCTGCTCAGCATCTAATTTTGTTATATACGGCTTCTTCTTATATTGTTAACTAAATAAAATAAATGCACCATTTAAGAGTACCTTAAATGATGCATTTAAAAACTAGCCCCCAAATAAAAGCTATTGACAATTGTGCTGGATGTAACTATAATGATTACGATAGGAGGCTAAAAATATGAAAATAAGTAGTAGGTTTTCTGTTGCAGTCCACATGTTATCCATGTTGGATATTGGCAAAGATATAGTTTTTACTTCAGAAGTTATCGCTATCAGTGTAAACACAAATCCTGTAGTTATTCGGAGAGTTACAGGAATGTTAAAAAAAGCGGGATTAGTTAGTGTTAATACAGGTTTTGGTGGAGCTAATCTTTTGAAGCCAGTAGAAAATATAACTTTATTAGATGTATATAAAGCAGTTGAGGTTGTTAAAGAAGGGCAACTATTTAAGATACATGAAGATTCCGATCCCAACTGTACTGTAGGATCAAAAATTCATTTTGTTCTTGAGGGAGTTTTACATCGTACAGAGACAGCTATGGAGCTGGAACTCAAGAATGTTACAATAGCAGATATAGTTGAAGATATATTAAAATTAAATAGAGACTGCAAACAAAAAAACATATAGTGCTACAGATGTTTTTTTGTTTGTTTACAATCTCTAATGTCTTAAAATACTTTTGATATTCTTCACTTTAAATGTTTTGTTAAAAAATATTGAGTAGAATTAAATCAAATTTTTTTTGCTTAGCAATGTAACTGTAATAGTTACATTGCTTGCATTTATAGTGTTTAAAAAAATAATCTATGTGAGGTGTTGAAGCCATACCACTATTATCAGTGCATCCAAAACAAATCATAGGTATAACTACTATTCTTTATTTCATAACCTTTGAGATATACGGTAAGGTTGTAATATTTTTTTAAAATCTATTGACAATTATTATATATGTAACTATACTAGTTACATGGAGGGGGTGTAACCAATGCAGTTACGCAAATTTAGTAACTATGAAAATAGTTTTGAATTAAACAATTATTGTAAATAATAATAAAATAAAATTAGTTGAAGGAGATGCAATTATGCCAATAATTAGAATTACAATGGGAAAAAAAGATAATGTTGAAATGAAAAAAATGTTGATTGAGAAATTAACTTCTGTAGCAGTTGAGGTTACAAAAGCTCCTACGAGTGTTTTTACTGTCTTTATTGAAGAGGTTGAGCTTGAAAATATGGGTATCGGTGGTCAGCCAGTAATTAAAGTTATAATGGGAAAAGCTAGTGTTGAAATGAAAAAGATGTTGATTGAGAAATTAACTTCTGCAGCAGTTGAGGTTACAAAAGCTCCTGCGAGTGTTTTTACTGTCCTTATTGAAGAGCTTGAGCTTGACAATATGGGTGTCGGTGGTCAGACGTTAGCTGAAATGCATGCAAATAAGTAGTGTTAAGAATGGGATCTTCTAAAAGTGTGTCAATATGTCTATTGACAATTGCTATTAATGTAACTATGATGGTTACATTAGGGGGGAAAGATCCCTCTATTATAGATGATACTATAATTAATTAATTAAATAAACAACAAAGGAGGTGAAATTATGCCAGTAATAACAGTAGAACTTGGAAAAATAAGTAATGAACAAAAGAGCCAATTAGTAAAAGAATTTACAGAAACAACTGTTAAAGTTACAAAAGCTGCACAACAAGGAATTTATGTTTTTATAAAAGAAAATGAAAAAGAAAATATCAGTATAGGGGGACAACTACTATCTGATAAATAAGTATTGAAATAAATTTAAACTATGAGGGGGCACTCAACATAATAATAATAATTATCTTGAATGCCACTTTTTATCTTAGCAGTATAATTGATTAGATATTTGGTAAAATATGCAGTCAGTTTTAACACACATATACGAGAGGAGCATACTTATGAACAAAACATTAGAATTTTTAAAAGAAAGTGGTACTTTTTATTTAGCAACTACTGAGGGGAAACAGCCAAGAGTCAGACCATTTGCCGCTGTTTTTGAATATGAAGGAAATTTATACATTGTCACAGACAATACAAAAAAATGCTTCAAACAAATGGTAGAAAACCCTAAAGTCGAAATTTCTTGTATGAATAAAAAAGGACAATGGATTCGTGTTACTGGAGAAGTTGCAAATGATGACAGGCGTGAAGCAAAGGAATTTGCACTAGAATCTAATCCATTTTTAAAATCTGGACATAACGTTGATGATGGAGTTTTTGCTGTTTTATACTTTACAAAAGGAACATCCACTATTTATTCTTATACTGAAGAACCTGAAACATTCTCGCTATAATTGATATTAAGTCAATACCACTTGTAATCCAGTGGTATTGACTTTACAATTAAGCTCTTCCAATTTAGACATTTACGGACGTTTCATTAATTTGTTTATGAAACAGCAAATATTATGGGCTAGTACTTTTGTTTCTAGTATAGCTGGAATGTCCATAGATTTTGTGAATAAAATTTATGGACGTATAATAATAGAATTATTATAAATAATAATAAAATAAAAAATGGAGGCTAACAATATGAAAATAGGTATTATAGGTTCAGGAAATATAGGCACTGCAGTGGGCAAGAAAGTAGTCGAGGCAGGACATGAATTGATTATTAGTAACAGTAGAGGACCTGAAACATTAGCGGAAAAGATTACTGAAATTGGATTGAAGGCTACAGCTGGAACAGTTTTGGAAGTTTCTAAGCAAGAGGTAGTTGTACTAGCAGTACGATGGGAAAAAATATCTGAGGCTGTAAAGGGATTGCCTAATTGGAAAAATAGAATTGTTATTGATGCTACAAATCAATCTCCTGAACTAATAATTGCAGGAGAGACACTAACATCCAGTGAGGTGGTATCAAAAGAGCTACCAGGTGCCAGGGTAATTAAAGCCTTTAGTTCACTATATGCACGATATATAGACGGAGAAGTTAAAGGTGGCAAACGTGTTCTATTTTATTGTGGAGATGATCTAGAAGCAAAATCCATAGTTAAAGGGTTATTCGACCAAATGGGATTTTACCCTGTTGATCTAGGATCTCTTGCAATTGGAGGCAAAATGATGCAATTTGTGGGTGGACCACTTTCTGGAGAGCATTTTATACAAATTAAGGAGTAGTATATCTATTAAATTTAACTGTATCTAACATATTCCTTATAACATTATAATGAATTCGTTACGAATTGAGTATTTTGCATTAGCTAGGCCACTCCTTCGTCAACCTGATTTAGTGAATATTTGGAAAAAAGATGCTGAGCATATAAGTAAATGTGTAAATTGTAATAACTGCTTTGGATCAAATCGAAATTTTTGTGTATTTAACAAACAATAGACCACAATAAATAGTCTTTTAGAGGTCTAGCTGGAATGTCCATAGATTGTGTGAGTAAAATTTATGGACGTATAATAATAGAATTAATGGCATTTTGGGGAGAAGAGCATAATACTGAAAATAGTTACCTTTAGGTGCCTATACCACTTTGAAGTGCTTACTTTACAGAATGTTTATATAACCGTATTATAAAAACACAGATAGATAATATCCAATTAATAACATTAAGGAGGCTTTCTCTATGAAAGAACTTACAATTAAAAACTTAAATACCATTGAAGCAATTCAAAAAAAACAAGATGATAATGAATTCTACATTAAACCGGTAGTTGCTGGTTCTGATGCTAGCCAATGTACAGTATCATTTATTGAAGTACCACCTGGAAACCAAGCATTCAGTTACCATTATCACGAAAAAAATGAAGAGGTATTCTATATAATTAGTGGGGTTGGCTCAGTTAGAACACCTAACGGGATAAAATCAGTTAAGGCGGGCGATATTATAACTTTTCCAGCAGGTAAAGAAGGTGCACATGTAATTAGTAATGCTTCCGATACTGAAAATCTTGTTTATGTTGATTTTGACACACGCAACGTACCTGAAATTGTCAGCTCACCAGATAGTAACCAAATAATGGTTTTCGGGAATCATATACAAGGTAGATTTAATATGGAAAAATAGGATTATTAGCAAAAATAGTACTAAGCTTTTGAAAGCTAAGGTACTATTTTTATTGTATATTGTGTTTATTGAATTATAGATTATTACTGATCTTTTGTTTATATTGATTTCCCCATGCCAACATAGAATTAAGTACAGGTTTTAGGCTCATGCCATCTTCGGTAAGTGAATATTCAACTCTCGGTGGTACTTCAGCATATACAGTCCTTTCTACAAGTCCATCTTCTTCCATCTCTCTTAGCTGCTGTGTAAGCACCTTTTGACTTATAGAATGTATTGATTTCTTCAACTCTCCAAATCTTTTAGTTTCATTAATGAGGTCTCTTAATATTAACACTTTCCACTTCCCACTAATAAGTAATAATGTTGTTTCAACGTAACAAGATGGTAATTCTTTTTTCATAAATTGCACATATTAAACTTACTGAAAATAGTTTATGTTTAAATATTTTTAATGCTAGTAAAGGCTGCTTACTTTTTGCTTCAAAATATACAAATACAATTATTAAGATGATGGCTATAATTAGTGAACCAATTATACAAATATTGTTAAATCCTATTTTTTGAGCTAATATAAAAGATCCAAAGAACAAAGATGTTGCAAAAAATTGAAGAACTTGAAGCAATGAGATTAAAAGATATTGAAGATTTAAATCAAGAAGAATGTGCTGAAAATATGCAGGTATCAAGACAAACTTTTCAAAATATTATAGATTCTGCGAGAAAAAAGATAGCTATTGCATTAACAGAAGGTAAAGCAATAAGGATAAGTGGAGGAAATTATACTACAAATTTTTGTAAATTTAAATGCATAGAATGTGAAAAAATTTATGATCTAGATAGACCTGTTTGCCATAATTGTAGCTCTAAAAAATTTTGTTACCATATTCCATCTATAGGATTAATGTATTTAATCTGTACTCATAAACATTAGTGTGATACATTCTATAAATTTAAAATAGTTGTAATTAATTTAAAGAGAGAAAACTATAAAATGTTTTCTCTCTTTAATTTATTTGTGCACATAGTGTATGGTTGCTATACACTTGAATACAATTGCTTATCCGTCTTGCTTTTTTTAGAGTTTATCAATTTTATTATTTTCCAACTTATTATTAAAATGATTGACTGGTGAAGATATTGGGTATTCATATGGATAAAAACCAAAGAGCGCGCATGGGACTAAAAAATTATAGATAGCCCATAAACTCATATCAGCGGCCCATAAACTTCTTTCATCAGCTTCAAGCATTTTATGTTTATCCTTCTGCTCACTCACTTCACTATTATCAGAAGCCAAATATGGCTTTGATGATTTTTTCTTTTTGATGTTAACACCTCCTAACTTAATTATAATAAGAAAGTGTATAGCAACCATACGTTTATATAAAATTTTTATTCATCAAAATTTTCATTGAAAGATTCAACTTCGTTTATCAAGGACGACAAAAAGTTTGACAAGAATTCCAATTCATGTTCGGAGGCATTTTGTAGTTCATTTTCAACCATACTGTTTAAAATAGAATGATAGTGCATATGGTTACTATGAGCTTTTTTACCTTTTTCAGTCAGACTCAATGAATATCTAGATAAGTTAAGATCATCAATTTCCTTTATAACCAGAGCCTTTCTCTCTAGCTTTTTGAGAATTTCGGAAACAGCCCCTTTTGTCACTCCTAGAATATCGGCTAGTCCACCCACATGAATGCCAAGATGCTCGGCAATGGCCTTTATTACATGTATTTCAGAGTGAAAAATTGGCACATCCGTTCCGAAGTAGCGAGTCTTTTTATCTAGGTCATTCCAGGCAAACGCTAAATGTAGAGAATTATATGCAATTTTATGTTTGTTATTTATAAATTTATCCATACCAGTAGTATATAGTTGCTATACGCTTTTGTCAAGTCACTATTGAGTTTACATTTAGTTAAATATTGACTTGTGCTTGATCTAACGCATGAGTTCGCTTACTTTTATTTCTGGATTGTGATAACGACCTTTTTTAACAGTATAAAAGGCAATAAACATTTATATACGAATGTTTATTGTTTTTATTCATGAATGTAGCATAGATTGAAAAAATTTAAAACTTATTTCCAAAATGGTCAAAACATGATATTCTTAATATTAAGAAAAGGATGTGAAATTTTTTGGAAGCTTATGCAAGTTTTGAATCATTAAATAATAGATGCAAATACATATTTAGTATTGTACAAAAAAATGGCCCTATAACTAAAAGTGAATTGATAGCTATGACTAAGATAAAACTTACTACACTAAATAGAGATATTCAAATTTTAATTGATAAAAAAATAATTCTAGAAACAGATACAGGAGAATCCACAGGGGGAAGAAAACCTAGTTTATATGACGTAAATCCAAGTGGATTTTATATTATTGGAATTGATATTTCACGAATATATACGCGAATAGTTATAACAAATTTGAAACTAGAAATAATTGAAGAAGAGCTATTTAGCCATGAATATAAGATTGAAAATATAAATGATATTATCCCTAATTCTGTAAAAAATTTATGTATGAGATTACAGCTTGAGAAATCAATGATTGTGGGAATTGGTATAGGAATAGTAGGAGGATTTAATACTAAACCTTTATATGACACTTTAAGAACGGAATTAAATGTACCTATATTTATTGATAATGGTGCTAATACAGCAGTTATTGGAGAATATTTTTTTGGAATTGGAAAAGATAAGAAAAATATTGCGTACATCAACTGTGGTGTAGGAATAAGAACAGGAATTATATCATCAGGTGTTTTAATTCGCACAATTAATAATTCAGAGGATGCATTTGGACATATGATTGTTGATGCAAATGGGGAATTATGTTCATGTGGTAATTATGGATGTATAGAAAGTTATACATCTATATTAAATATAACTAAAAAATTTATTGATAAAAGAGAAGAAAAAAAAGAGATCGCTATAAACAAAGAATTAGATAGTATTGATTATAAGTATGTTTGTAGTTTAGCAGAAATAAAAAATGAAGATGCTATGAATATTATAAAAAATTCGGCTTTGTATTTTGGAATAGGTCTTGCGAACTATATAAAATTATTTAATCCAGAGTTAATAATACTTAGTGGTCCATTAATACAGAATTCTAAATTATTTTATGATGTGTGCAAAGAAGTGGCATTAGAAAAATGCCATATTAAAAATAACAATATTCATTTTAGCAGAGAAGGATATTATAAAGATAAATCTATAGCAGTTGGAGCTTGTGCTATGGTTATACAAAAATTACAAAATTAAAAGATAAGGATGTGAAAGTTATGAATCCAACAGCATTTTCAATTTTAGGATTAGATATACGATGGTATGGAATATTAATTGCAACTGGAATGGTACTTGGAATATCAATAGCCAATTATAATTGCAAATGGAGAGAAGTTGATTATGATAATTTATTAAATATTGTACTTCTTTCTATTCCAATTGGAATTATAGGTGCAAGGCTGTATTATGTAGCATTTGAATTTGAAAATTATAAAAATAATATCGGTGCCGCATTTAATATAAGAAATGGTGGACTTGCCATACACGGTGGCCTTATTTTTGCAATAATAACAGCATTAATATATACGAAAATAAAAAAACTTAGTTTTATTAAATTTGCAGATGTTGCAGCTCCGTCTATTATTTTTGCACAAGCGTTAGGAAGATGGGGGAATTTTTTTAATCAAGAAGCACATGGAGATTCTGTCAGTTATGAATTTATCAAACATTTTCCTATGCTTATTCAAAAAGGTATGCACATAAATGGACTCTTCTATAATCCAACTTTTTTATATGAATCTACGTGGAACATAATAGTATTTATAATATTAATGATTATATTAAGAAAAAGTAAAAAAAATGGAATCGTATTTTTTACATACATTGGCTTGTACTCTATAGGTCGATTTATTATCGAAGGAATGAGAACAGATAGTTTAATGCTTGGGAATATAAGAATTGCTCAATTAATGAGTTTAAGTGGAGTTTTGATTTGGGTTATATTTATATTTTTAAATTATTATAAAAAAGCAAGTAAAATGGAGAGATGAAAATGACAAACGTAGTATTATTTATAGCAATTGGACTAGTAGCTGGAATCTTAAGTGGAATATTTGGGATTGGTGGTGGAGTAATAATTGTGCCAGCATTAATCTACTTATGTGGTTTTAGTCAGTTAAAAGCACAGGGGACATCACTTGCAGTTTTGCTTCCACCTGTTGGAATATTAGCATTTATTGAATATTATAAGAAAGGACAAGTAAATGTACAAGCAGGAGTTTTAATATGTATATTTCTAATTATTGGGTCAGTATTTGGCTCAAAAATAGTTAATTATATTCCTTTATCAATTTTGAAAAAATCCTTTGGAATATTAATGATTTTAATATCTTTAAAAATGATTTTTTCTAAATGAAAAAGTATAGTTATAAGAATTCTTATAACGGATAATCATAGAACTTGGTGTAATTTTTGCCCAATTGGAACTATGGCATCAGTTGTATCAAAGTTTAGAAAAAGTAAGAATGTATTACAAGTATCATCTTCATGTGGTTCTTGTAAAATATGTGAAAAGAAATGTCCACTCGGACTAGTTCCTTATGAATATAAAGGTGATATATTAAGCCATCCAGATTGTATACAATGTGGTAAATGTGTAGCTGCATGTGCTAAAAAATCAATAGGATATGTAAAATAACTTTAAAATAGTTGTGATTAGTTGAAAGAGAGGAGGCTAGAAAAATAGTTTATCTTCTCTTTTTTTGTTATATCATATGTGTGTGACTAAATCACATAAATTTGGAAAAGATTAAGATATAATGAAATTAAAATATATCTATAAGGATTTAGGAGGAGATAAACATGTTCGAATTTTTAAAAAGAAATGATGGAAAAGTTATTAACGTAAATGATATTGATAATCTAATTGGAAAAATGGAGCTGATCGACATCAGAGAAGATTATGAATATAAAGGTGGAAGTATAAAAAGTGCTAAAAATATTCCAATGGGTGAACTTTTAAATCAGCCAGATAAGTATTTAAACAAAAGTAAAGAATATTACATAATGTGTCAATCTGGTGGAAGAAGCTCACGAGCTTGCAGTAGTCTTACAAAACAAGGTTTTAATGTTGTAAATGTTTCTGGTGGAATGGGGTCATATGCAGGAACAAAAAGAAAATAGTAATTGGGTTAGTTCATTTAGGCACAATCAAAAAAATAACAAGTCCATCTGCCAAGCCTATTTTCCATCATGTGCCTTAAATATTTAAATTAGGAAGGGGAATTATTATGAAGAAGAAAGTATTAATAGTAGGTGGAGTTGCAGGGGGAGCATCAGCTGCAGCTAGACTTAGAAGAAACAGTGAGGAAGATGAAATAATAATGTTTGAAAAAGGTCCTCATGTATCTTTTTCAAATTGTGCACTTCCATACCATCTAAGTGGAATAATAGACGAACCTGATAAATTAATTCTAATGAGTCCAGAAAAATTTATGGCTCAATATAAAATTGAAGCAAGAGTAAATAATGAAGTAATATCAATAAACAGAGAAAATAAATATGTGAATGTCAAAAACATATTAACTGGTGAAACTTATAAAGAGCAATATGATAAGCTTATTTTATCGCCAGGGGCAAAACCAATTGTACCAAATATTTCAGGAATTGAAAAAGTAAATGTATTTACTATAAGAAATGTTGTTGATATAGATAAATTAAATAAGTTTGTAAAATCGATTGATATAAAAGATATAGCTGTTATTGGTGGCGGATATATAGGTGTTGAGGCTGCAGAAAATTTAAGAGAAGCAGGCTATAATGTAGCACTTATAGAAGCAACAGATCAGATACTTCGACCTTTTGATTTTGATATGGTTCAAATACTTCATAAAGAGATTTATGATCATGGAATAAACTTAAAGCTTAGCGATAAAGTTGAGAAATTCGAAAAAGATACAGTAATTTTATCTTCAGGCAAAAAAATAAATGCAAAAGTTATTGTTATGGCTATAGGAGTATCTCCTGAAACAGCTTTAGCTAAAGATGCAAATCTAGAAATTGGCGAAACTGGGGCAATAAAAGTAGATAAAAATTATAAGACAAACGATGCGGATATATATGCAGTAGGAGATGCAATAGAAGTTTATAATTCACTATCTCATTCTGTGGCTAAATTATCACTTGCAGGTCCAGCTCAAAAACAAGCAAGATCAGTTGCAGATCATATAAATGGAAAGAAAACTCTAAATAAAGGATATATAGGTTCATCGGCTATAAAAGTTTTTGATTATAATGCAGCAGCAACAGGATTAAATGAAGCCCTTATAAATGTCCTTAATATGAAAATAAACTATGATATAGTGAGAGTTATACTTACAGATAAGGTAGGAATTATGCCGTTTTCATCACCTATGCATTTTAAATTATTATATGAAGTCCCAACGGGTAAAATTTTGGGAGCTCAAGCAATTGGCAAAGGTGATGTTACAAAAAGAATAGATGTAATTGCTACAGCTATAAAATTTGGAGCAACAGTAGAAGATTTAAAAGATTTAGAATTGTGTTATGCACCTCCATTTTCTACAGCGAAGGATGTTGTAAATTATGCAGGATATGTTGCTTCTAATCTTTTAAATGGTGACTTTAAGCAAGTTAATGTGGATATGGTAAGAGGCCTTGTAGAACATGATGCATATATAATAGATGTTAGAGAACGAGGAGAATATGAAAATGGACACATTAAAGGTTCAAGAAATATTCCTTTAAGTGAACTTAGAGAAAGAATAAATGAAGTTCCAAAAGATAAACCAGTATATCTTCATTGCAGAACTGGTCAAAGAAGTTATAATGCTGTTTTAGCTCTTCAAAATTTAGGCTTTAATAATGTTTATAATATAACAGGAAGCTTTTTAGGAATATCATTATATGAATACTTTAATGATAAAACTCAAAATAGAGAAAGTATTGTTACTGAATATAATTTTAGATAGATTAAATTTAGCAGATAGTCTAATTTAAGAGTCTAGGCTATCTGCTAAATCATTTAATGTGTTTAAAATATAAAATTAATATATTGGGCTAATTTAGATCACTAGACTTTAGCTTCACGAAATTCTATATGAAGTTCTTTTCCTAATGCTTGTGCAATTTTTTGTAAGAAATCCATACTGGGATTGTAATTACCACTTTCTAATCTAGAAATATTGCTTTGCTTCATACCAAGTCTATTTGCAAATTCTTTTTGTGTTAAATTTTGTGCATTTCGTTCCTTTATTACTTCTTTTATTATTTCATACTTAGGAGTTAAATCATCATATTCTTTACGAAATTCTTCATTTTGCATTTGTTTTTTGAAAAATTTATTTAAATCACTCATTTACCATATCTCCTTTCATAGTCATCTTTATATTTTAAAGCTTTAGCAATTTCACCTTTAGGTGTTTTAGTGGTTTTTTTAATAAAACCATTTGTAAGAATTATCTTGTTTCCAACACGAAAGAAATAAAAAATTCTAGATATATCACTACCTATTTTAATTCTTAATTCAAATAATCCATCTTTTACTGGTTTAGAATGAGGCTCTCTCAAAGATGAACCTAATTGTTCTAGTATTTGTAATTCATGAATAGCTTTTGCACGCATTTTAGCATCTAAGATTTCTAAAAATTCTTCAACTGGAACTTTATTATCTTTTGTTTTGTAAAAATCTACATCCCACATTGATAATCCTTTCTTACGGTTTATTATATTCATTTCTTAATACAAATATACCATATATGAGATAAAAAATAAATATCATATGTGGTATATTTTTATAAAAATATAAAGTTACAAATAATAGCATTTTTTTCATGTCTAAGACTATGTATTACAAATGCATTAAAAATACAAGAATTAATTCTCGTATGTGTTTTTTTTACGTATATCTTCTGCAATCCTAATATACACTGATTTATGGATATTGTGATTATAAGATATAGCACCTTTCCAACTTCTCCAATATATAAATCTATTAACCAATATCTATGATAAAACAAGTATGGTATAATTGTTTTACTCAATAGAATATATGATATGAAATATATTATAGTTTTAAAATAAAAAGCCATATCGTGGTAATATTATCCACGATGTGGCTCATTTTCATACATATGTTGGCTCAATCCATTACATTGATATAGATATAATACAAATCTTTGTAAACTTAAATGCATAGAATGTGAAACAATTTATAATATATATATATGAAAAAAAGAATTAGATGAAAAGTTGCATAAGGCACATGGACTTGTTATTTTTTTGATTGTGCCTAAATAGTATTATTAAAATTTTTTTAGGAGAATAATAGAGTATGGAATATTTTTTGCTATTTTTAGAAGGAATTATAACCTTCATATCGCCTTGCATTTTGCCATTGCTACCTTTATATGTATCCTATTTTGTAGGTGGAAATGAAAATGATGTTAAAAGTAAATATAATGCATTAGTAAATTCATTAGGATTTGTATTAGGGTTTACAATAATATTTACGCTACTTGGCACACTTGCTGGAACATTTGGGAGTTTTATAAAAGAAGAAAGTGTTATTATAAATATTTTAGGTGGTTTTATAGTAGTTCTCTTCGGTGTGAATTATATAGGAGTATTTAAAGTTCCATTTTTGCAAAGAAGTTTAAAAATGAATTCAAAAATAAAAACTTTTAAGTTCTTATCTTCCATTTTATTTGGAATGATTTTTGCAATAGGATGGACTCCCTGTGTTGGTACATTTTTAGGCACTGCCTTAATGATTGCAGTTAATTCACAAAATAGTTTAAAAGGGACTATGATCCTCTTGATATATAGCATAGGACTTGGCATACCTTTTGTAGTATGCGCCATTTTAATAGATAAACTAAAGGAAACTTTTGATTTTATAAAAAGAAATTATAAAGTAATAAATAGGATATCTGGAATAATTCTTGTGATTATAGGTATTTCAATTATGACGGGTTATCTAAATAAAATACTTTCTTTATTAACATTTTAGGAGGAGTTTATGAATAATAATAAAAAATTAATTTTACTTGTAATAGGATTTTTTTGCTTTGCAATATTTTTAGTTAGTGCATATTTTGGTTATGGTTTCTTAAATTCAGAATATGGTAAGAAAAATATAAGCACTGAAACTGAGAACAGTGAAAATAAGAAAATTCAAAATGAAGATTCCACAAAAGGATCAGATAAAGAAAAAGTTATGGCAAAAGATTTTACTGTATATGATGAAAATCTTAAGGAAGTAAAGTTATCAGACTACAAAGGAACTCCTGTAGTAGTAAATTTTTGGGCTAGCTGGTGCCCGCCTTGTAAATCAGAGATGCCGGCATTTAATGAAATGTCAAAGAAATATAAGGATAATGAATTAGCCATTTTAATGGTAGACTTAACTGATGGGCAAAGAGAAACTATAAGTACAGCTAAGCAATTTATAAAAGACAACAATTACAATATGAAGGTTTTATTTGATAGTAAAATGGATGCAGCAAATAATTATAATATTTCAGCTATTCCAAGAACAATTTTTATTGATAAAGATGGATATATTGTTAAAGATGATCCTGGGACAATAACTAAAGAAGAATTACAAAATCAAATAAAATTATTACTTAAGTGATAAGGTAGAAGCTCTAAACTTTGAATAATTACATTACTATGATGTATAATTAAATACGGAGACAGTAATAATAAAGTGTGCGACATAAAATTTTTATTGGACTGCAAGAAATAGCTTAAAAATATTAAAGAGAATTAAGGATTTTGAATAAATAATTTATGCTTTTATGAAAATTTTACTTAAATTGGAGGGAACAATATGAAGATTGCTTTAGCGCAAATGAAGATCAGCGAAAATACAGATGAAAATTTTGAAAAAACATTAAAGTTAATTGAAGTTGCTGCAAAAAATGGAGCACAGTTGATTTGTTTTCCAGAGTTACAATTGAGCCCGTTTTTCCCACAATATAAAGGGTTAGATGTATCAAAGTATGTACTTTCTATTGACGATAAAAGAGTCAAAGAAATTCAAGAAAAGTGTAAAGAATATAACATAATGGCAATTCCAAATATATATTTAAAAGAAAAAGATAAATATTTTGATACTTCTATATTAATAGCTGAAGATGGCGAAATAATAGGAACATCAAAAATGGTTCATATTATAAGTTGTCATAAATTTTATGAGCAAGATTATTATCACCCATCTGATACTGGATTTAGGGTTTATGAAACTCCAATTGGGAAAATAGGTGTAATTGTATGTTTTGACAGACACATATCAGAAAGTTTTAGATTATGTGCCCTACAAGGGGCCGATTTGATTATAATTCCTACTGCAAATACCAAGGATGAATCATTAGAAAAATTTGAGTGGGAGCTCAGAATTTCAGCTATGCAAAATAATATTTTCATTGCAATGTGCAATAGAGTTGGCAAAGAAGGAGAAATGGACTTTGCTGGTGAATCAGTAGTTGTGGATCCAAATGGGGATGTAGTGATAAAGGCTGACGATAAGGAACAAATTGTCTATGCAGATATGGATTTGACTATGGTGCAAAAATGCAGAGTTCTAAGACCTTATATAAATTTAAGAAGACCTCAGGTTTATTCTAAAATTTGTGATGTAAATACAGAGATTTTTATTTATAATAAAGAGTAATTTGTGACAATGTTTTATTATTATACCTACATTAAAGCAAATAAATAAAGTTGTATTAATTCGCATCCTTCTTAAAATGTGAATTTAGGGAAGTCATCTTTGGCTTATCTTAAAAATTGTCATATTATCAACATTGTTATTAAACATAGCCTAATTTGAAAGTTAGTACAGGTCTATTTTTATCTAAAAAAAAACAGTTGTTTAATGTATTAGTGTATTTATGTATTTAGACACCCTTTGAAGTTATTAATGGTTTTTCTTATTCTCTAAAGTTTCCATATACTCAATTAAATCACTGATATTTGTATAAGGATTACTTTTAACAATATTTCCATCTGTAATCTTCAAATAATCACTTTCAACGGTTGGAAGTTTTTTACCTAAGCTTTCATGATATTGTTTAAATTTTTTAATCCCATAACCACCCACCTTTAAGTACTGGAATAGCTCCATACTTTCCTTGAAGATATCCTTTTTCTATGCTTACATTTTTTCTTACACCTCCAAAATCATATAAAGAATATAGATTTGTACTTTTATCTTCTCTTTTTTCCGTAAACCATATTTGATCACGTCTTAATATATCTGAATCAAGGAGATTAGTATCATAAGCTACAAATATTAACTGAGCATTCTTTTTATTAATATTTGGATTTAAAAACATTTCTATAAGCTTTTTCACTAAAAGTGTATGAAGTCTCATATCAAGTTCATCAATTACAACAGTATATCCATTTAATAACGCATCAAGCCATGGCCCTAAAATTCCAAAAAATTTCTGTGTACCATCTGATTCTTCACTAAGTTCAAATTCATAATTTATAATATTACCATTTTTATCTTTAATACTGTGAACCATTTTAATATCTAAAACATCACTATCTTGTACTTTATTCAATAGTTCAGCTTTAGCATCATCTGATATTAATTTAAATACATCTGAATTTAATATATCTTCGGCTTTCTTCACTTGTATATTTATATCGTCTATTCCAACATCTGCAAATTTTATATATTTCTTAACAAGAAAATTCATGTTTTTATCGTCTACCATGTTTCCGCCAGTATATCCTTCTAATCGATCATGAGCGATAAAAATATTTAAATAACTGCTTAGCCATTCAAAAGGAACTTTCGCTTTTTTATATTCCCATAAACTTTCTGTGGCGATAAATAGCTTATTTTTCGAGTGAAATTTATTCTTTAATTCTGTTTGGCGTTCTATATCAATTGTGAATTTATACTCATTTCTGTCTCTTTCAAAAATGATGCTTTGTCTGCCATTAGGATAATAATATAAATACTCTTCTACAACTTCTTCTTCTGTTACCGAAAAGCCATAAAGATATTTTATATCATTATGAATAAATATTATTTTAAATTCACTAGGTTCTTTTAGACATTCTATATCAAGTTTAAAAGGTGTTCTTGATATTTTCCTTCCTTGTTGCATTTCATGTGAATTTTTTATGAAATTTTTGAAAAACCTAAGTGCCTTTAAAATGTTAGATTTACCAGAAGCATTTGCTCCATATATAACTAAGGACTTTAAAGCACTTTTCATTTGTTTACCATCTTCATATAATAAAAGATTATCCTCGTGTGAAGAATCTTTAGCTGCTACCATTCTTAAATATAGGATTAATATGAATATAAAGATAAAATATTTCAATAACACTACGTATAATATTGAATTGCACTAAATTAAAGGGGGAATTAAAATGGCAGGTTGTTATAGTGAATCTTGGACAATGAAAGATTTAGCAGATTCATTAAAAAACAATTGAAAACATACTCTATTAAAATAGCTGATTTAATATTGAGAACAGTAGCTGAATGTGAAAATATTGCAAGTATCATATGTAAAAATGAAGTTTACAGATAAGAAGGGACATATGTCTGTATATGCATTGGAATATGATAAAGAAATAAAAACTGATTCTGATGATGGTGCAGATTTATATGAAAAAGTGAAGGAGAGTGAAACTTTATAATTCCAATTCGTGAAACAGTCAAACGTTATTTGTTTTTCATTTTAAAGCGTAGTAATCCTGAAACTACTAAACCTGAAAACTGTCATATCAATTTGACGAAGAAAGACCAATAATCGAAAGGTATGCAATAATTAATTTGTATTGGTGATTTATTCCAAAACAATTATATTTCATCGTATAATATATCAACGGTAGCTGTATGTTAAATAGATGTTTCTTTATATTTATAAAATTCATTCCCCCACTCATCAAGAGCCTCTAAAGCAACTATGAGTTTTTGACTAAGTTTTGATAATTGAAATTCCACTCTTGGTGGAATTTCATTGTACTTATGACGAATAACAAGAGAGTTCTCTTCAAGTTCTTTTAAGTTTTTTGAGAGCATCAGACTGGATATTCCATTAACCTTCCTCTGTAATTCATTAAATCTAATAACTTTATTTTGGAATATGGTCCACATGATGGACACACCATTACACCTAGATATCCAGGTAAAAAGTTAATAACAATATTTACTCAAGCGGGCTCAAATCCTGAAATAGGCGCAAAGGGTATTAAATTCGTTAATGATGTTTTTGAAACATATGGTTGGAAATTAGAGGATAGCATTCATTACTGTGGAACTGGTCATAATCCTGATTTAGCTATGTTTGATGAGTTATCTTTAAGAGCATTTAAAGATGGGGAAAATTTAGTTGGATAAATTCCTAATACACCACTATCAAACCATTGTCTTATAGGTACCTGTGGATTTTTCATCTAACTTGCATTTTGTAAACATAATTTCTTTTACACTTTGTTCAAGAGGTATTGAAACACTTTTAATATTTCCATTGCTGTCATAATTGAATGTGACATCAATTACATAATATTCCATAATTGTCATAGTAAAAATATCATAGCATTTATGATTAAGTGTATATTCTATATTATTATAAGTTAATTTTAAACTATTATCTTTTGTTTCAATTTTTAAAGCTCCATATCCTAGATCTTCATATGTTCCTGTATATTCCTCAGATGAATGGGAAGGGGTTGTAATTTCTTTTTTAGAGTTTCTTACTGCTTCATTAGCACCTTCCATTGCTTTAAACATTTTGGCTCCTTCTGCCTTTAGTTTTTTATTCCAATCAATATAATCATATTCTAAAATCTTATCGTATATGTGGTAAGCTATGGGCATAGTACAGAAGGGATTGGCTAAATTACTAAGAATAACTACACCAATATTCTCATCTGGAAGAAAACTTATATATGAACAAAATCCATCTATATTTCCACCATGATTAACATGTTTTTTACCTCTATATGATTCAATAAACCAGCCTAATCCATAAGATGAAAATCCAAGTTCATCGAAGTTCAAAGGAAGCAACTGGCATGGAACTTGGGGTGAGTGCAACTTAGATATATTTTTTTCTGATATAATCTGTTTTCCATTTAAATTACCTTTATTTAAATGGAGGTTAAGCCACTTTAGCATATCAGTCAAATTTGAATTTATAGAACCAGCAGGTCCAAGTGTATCAATATTTCTAAAGTTTGTCTGATAAATTTTGTCTCCTTTTTGTGAATATGGCTGACTGTAATCTGCAGATTTTTTTGAAACATCTACAGAAAAGTTTGTGCTATTCATACCTAATGGTTCAAGGATTCTTGTCTTTACAAATTCTTCCCAAGTTACTCCAGTTATTAGCTCGATAATGTAGCCTACAGTCGCATACATTAAATTATTATACTGCCATGTTTCCCTGAAATCTTTACTAAATTCTAAATATTTAATTCTGCCTACTAATTCTTTTCTGCTTAAAGAAGAGTTATACCATAATGCATCATGTCTTGGTAATCCAGAACGGTGACAAAGCATGTCTCTTAAAGTTAGATGTTCTTCAGCATACTTGTTGTGCATTTCAAAACTAGGCATGTATTTTTTTATAGGAGTATCGAGGTCAAGTTTACCTTCGTCTACCAATATACCTATTGCAAGTGTAGTGAAAGACTTACTAGCAGAACCTATTGCAAATAAGGTGTTTTCAGTTGCTTCTAAATTTTTATTTACATCTCGTAATCCTAATCCGCTTGCGTATATTATTTCATCATCTTTAATAATACCTATGGCCATTCCAGGAATATCCCATTCTTTCATCTTTTCTAATAGAAAATTATTAAACTCTTCAAAGTTATTAGATATATCATTTTTCATAATATCACACCGCCTTTATTTTTTTGAAAATTAGATTCTTATTTTTTCTCATTTCTTATTCTTTCAAATTCCTTTAATGCTTTTTCTTGTATTTCATGTGTATCCTCACCCATGTCAAATTCAGCGTCTTCCTCAAATCCATCTTGTTCTTCGCCATCGAATCTATATAATTTCTTTAACAATGTCCACAATATTTCCATTTCTTCAATTGAAAAATCGCTTGAAAGATTTGCAAAGAATCCTATTGATTTTTCAGCACATACAGTCATCGCCTTTGCACCAGATTCAGTGATTCTAACATTGACTGCACGCTTATCATATTGGCTTGGCACAGTAAGGACAAATCCTTTGTTTTCTAAAATAGTTATCATTTGTTTTACACTTTGCTTTGTTGTACCAAGTTTTCTAGCAATATTATTTAAGGTTGTTTCAGTTTCAGGTAAATGAATAATAGCTACCAAGGCCATAAGTTGCCTGCTGGTTATTTGTTCACAAAATTCATCGCCTTTTATTTGAATTTTATTAGTAAGAGAGAAAAGTGTTGCATAAATTTGTTGTATTAAATATAGCGCTTTCAAATTATTCATAAAGGCCTCCTTAAGAATAGACAATATACTGTCTAAAAATACAATAGCATAATATTCCATAAACGTCAATATACTGTCTAATTATTTTTACTAAGGCATATTATATGCAAGTCACTAGCCTATATCTGCAATATATATGTTATATAATTGTTATATTTTGTATTAAAGTAAGTTTATATTTGATTAAAATTTTTATGTTTTAGTATATATTATAATTTATGTTAAATAAATGTTTCACTGTAATAAATCAACCATTCGGTTGATTACAATACTTAGGTTTAGAGAGTACTATGGTTTCAGAGGTGATAATTAATGGAAGCAATATTAGAAGTAAAAGATTTAAAAAAGTATTATAAGGAAAGTAAGGCTGTGGATGGGCTGAGTTTTAATTTATACAAAGGAGAGATATTAGGATTTCTAGGACCTAATGGTGCGGGGAAAAGCACTACAATAAATATTCTTTCAACTATATTAAAGCATGACAGCGGAGAAATAAAATTTTTTGGTACTGATATAAAAGATAATAAAAAATCAATTAAATCTAATCTTGGCATAGTGCCACAAGAACTTGCTATATTTGAAGAAATATCTGCATATAGAAATGTTGAATTTTTCACGTCTTTATATGGGTTAAGTGGGAAAAATCTAAAAAATGCTGTATTAGAAGCATTGAAAATGGTGGGGTTAGAGGACAAAAAAGATAGTAAACCAATAACCTTTTCTGGAGGGATGAAACGAAGACTTAATATTGCTTGTGCAATAGCTCATAAACCTAAGATTTTAATATTAGACGAGCCTACAGTAGGGATTGATCCTCAATCCAGGAATCATATTTTAGAGTCAATTAGAGAGCTAAGAGATAAAGGAACAACTATCATTTATACTACTCACTATATGGAGGAAGTTGAAGAAATAGCAGATAGAGTAGTAATAATGGATAGTGGCACTAAGATTGCAGAGGGGACAATACCAGAACTTATGGAAAGTTATAAGAATACAAGAATTTATAAAATATCTATAGATACGGTCATTAATAATTTTAAATTTGATTTCCTATATGAAATAGAAGGAATTCAAAAAGTAGATTTTACAGATAATTGCCTTAGCATAACAACGATAAAGGAAATAGAAAATCTAGATAAGATAATTTTAAGCTTAATTGATAGGAATATTAAAATAAGTCATATAACATGTGAAGAAGGAAACTTAGAAATGGTATTTCTAAAGCTCACAGGAAAAAAATTAAGGGATTAGAGGTGATGAAAAAATGATTTTATGGAAGCTTATTAAGCAGGATTTTCTAAATTTGATTAAAACGCCAATTGTTACAACAATTTGTGTTGTTTATCCATGGTTATTAATTGGCTTATTTGGTTTTATCTTCTCAAGTCTTTATGGAGGGGAAGGAGTTACATCATATGACTATTATGGTGTAACTATAATGATGTATTTAATACTTTTATCAATTACGATAACACCAAATACTTTTTTGCAAAATAAATTAAGACAAGGAAACATTAGAATAGCTTTTGCTCCAGTTCATAAAATAACAATTTATATGTCAAAGGTAATAAGTTCATATCTCTTTATGGGAATTAGTTTTTCTGTAAATATGATAATAATGAATTATTTTAAACTTGTTAATTTTGGAGGAGATAATTTTATATATGTACTTATTTTATATCTGGCATTTTTATTATTTACAGTGACAATTGGTGGTGCAGTTTGTGTGATTTTAAAAACAGAAGAGTTGACTAATACTATTCTTTCTAATATAGGAAATATGTTCGCACTTCTTTCAGGAATGTTTTTCCCAGTAGATAGTTTAGGGAAAGTAGTAAGTAAATTAGCAAATTTATCACCTTTAAAGTGGGTATTAAATTCAACTTTTAGCGTGATATATGATAATAATTTTCAAAATTACAATACTATAGTCTTAGGATTAATTTTATTATCAATAGCATGCTTAATAGTTATGCATTTTAACTATAAACCAGAAGATTATATATAGATCAATGAACAAAGAACAATGTAAAATTATAAAGACAATGAATTGTGGATAATACAGATACTGAAAGGAGAAATAAAGATGATAAATATTATAAAGGGAATTTTATATAGAATGATAAAGAATAAAGCTTATTTGATAATGCCAATAGTAATAACGCCAATAGTTATTGCAGCAGCTATATATTTTTCAAGCAGCATTATTGAAAAAACTAATATTGGAATTGTGGGAGACTGCAATATTAATTTTAATATGGATGAGATTAATATTACAAAACTTAAAGATGAGGTGCCGCTTTCAGATTTAGTAAAAAATAAGTATGCAGCAGTTATAACATTTGAAAATGGAAAAGCTGAGGTGGATACAATAAAAGGTAATGATTTTAAAAGCAAATTAGAGAAAATAACAAATGGTGAAAATATCACTATAAAAGATGGTGAAAATCGAGGAGTGGCCTCAAATATAATTGGATATATAACTATGTTTACAATATTACTTGGAGTATTGCTTTATAAATTCTTTTTTGATGATAAAAAAGGTATTGCAAAAAGGATAATAAGTGCAAATATAACTTATGAACAATATGTATTCAGTCATTTTATTTCAGTATTTATTATAATTTTTGTTCCAACTGTAGTAGCAACAATATTAGCTAAAGAGGTATTTAATATAGATACGAAAGTAACTATATTAGAATTTATTTTTATAGTCTTCATTTTATCATTTTTGTCTTCAGCTTTTGGATTACTAATGTCTTCAGTTGCAAAAGAGGAAGAAAGTGCTAGTATGCTAGGCAATATGATAAATATAATAACCACATTGCTTGCTGGAAGCTTTTTTACTATATCAAATAATAATTTAATTAATACACTAGGAAATATAATGCCACAAAAACATATTTTAGATTTTACAATTGCTTTAGAGAATGGGAGAGGATTAAGTTACACTGATATATTAAATGTTATTTTAATTTCGATTATTATGATAATTTGTTCCTTCTTAATCAACAAGTACAAAATAAGAAAATATGCACATTAGAAAAGAGCAGCTATGCTGCATATAAGAACTTAAATTAGAAAAGAGCAGTTATGCACCTATGAAAAGAGCAGCTATGCTGCAATACGGAACTTTCCTGCATATAGGAACTTATAGGAAAATTTAGACTTGTTACATTCTATCATATCCCAATATGATAGAATGTAATTATGGAATAAATTGTTAAGGGTGATAAAATGAAAAGTATTCTTTATACAAGGTTAATAAGACCAAAAAGTAAAAATATTCTCCATAGAAATAAAAATATACAAGACAAGCTTAATTGTATCTTAGAAAATAAGCTAACAGTAGTAAAAGGCGGTGCTGCTGTTGGTAAAAGTACTCTTATTTCTAGTTATATAGGAGAAAAGAATAATTATATGTGGCTTTCATTAGACGAAAATAGTGATGATTTATCCTATTTTTGGACTTATGTTTTGCATGGATTGAAAAATAATATAGAAGATTTAAATTTTTATATTGATATGGTAAATCCATTGGTAAAGAGAGAGGATATTTTCGAATTAATATCCTCTTTAATTAATGAACTTATTCGTGAAGAAGAATTATTTATAGTACTGGATGATTTTCATTATATAGAAGATAAGTTTCTTTTAGAAACTATTGACTATTTTATATCTAATTCATCAAGTAATATACATTTTGTGCTAATTTCAAGACATGATATTAATATTTATTTAGGAAATATTATTATGAAGGGTGGAATAGTTAATATAAGTTCGGAGGATTTTAATCTTACTTTGGAGGAGACTGAAGAGTTTATAAAAAATGCTACTAATAAGATTATTGATTGTGAAGTAATTAAAGAAATATATCAAATTACGGAAGGCTGGATAGGAGCTATTAAACTTTTATTAACAGTACTTAGCAGCAACAAAACTATAAATAATATACCAAAGGGTAATAAGCTGTTCATTGATTATATGAATAATGAAATTATAAGTAGTTTATCACAAGAGGAAATAGATTTTCTAGTTAAAACTTCGCCCTTAATTTATGTAAATCCAAGTATTTATAGAGATATAGCTAATAAAGATGGATTTGAAATAATAGATAATTTAATAGAGAAAAATATGTTAATCATTACGATAGATGAAGATAAGAAGATATTTAGATATCATAATGTATTAAGACAGCATCTAATAGAACTTTTTGATAAATACGAAGCAAGTCTTAAGAATGAAATTATAGATAAACTTACGTTTTCATTAATAAAGGATAAAAACTTTGATGAGGCAGTAACTATTTTTATGAATTACAATAGATATGATGATGCAGTAAATGTATTAGAAAAAAATGCCCATAATATTGTATCAACTAAAATTTTGAATGGATTCCCATTAGAATATTATAGTAAAAGTGTAGATTTGGCGTTTATATCTATATTCTTTAATTATTTAAATTTGGATTATGAAAGATGCGGTTTAATAATCAATTCAATAGATTATAGTAGTGGCAACAATATTGTAAATTCTATTAAATTATTTGGCCTTATATTAAATAATGATTATGTAGAAGAGTGTTATTTTAAACTTCCTAAAGAAATTGATGGTAATTTAAATATACTTACTAAAATAATTTATTATATTTTAGCCTCATGGGCACTAGGTTTTGTAGGTGAATTTATAAAGTCATTTGAAATGATGGATTTAATAAAGAAATCTAATAAAGAATTAAATAACAGTTATGTAGATTTAATATATAAATATAATAAATTATCTTTACTAGAAGCCATGGGAAAGTTAAATGAGAGCTTAACTGGCTATAAAGAATTAAATGAGAGTGTTAGCAACAAAAATTATAAATCATGTTTTACTATTTTTAAGAATGTGGGATTACCAGGAGTTTATATAAAGAAACTTATGGATAAAGAAGCAGAAGAACTTTTACTTGAAGCGCAAAAAACACTTAAGGAATATAGAGGAAGGGCAGCTTTTACTGCATTAGAGGTGAGTATTGATTATAATTTAGCAGAAGTTAAATATATTCAAGGTAATATTTATGAGTGCGAAAAAATATTAAATCATATAGACAAAGAAAATAAAGATAATTATGTATATATTCAAATATTGGCACTTAAAATTAGATTGTTATTTTTTGAAAATAGGATAAAAGCAGAAGAGTATGATGAATTTATAGAGATTTATAAAAGGCAGTATGAGAAATCAACTTATTCTGACATTCTAGGGATAACATATGGAATGGTTCTTTTTAAGAAAGAGAAATATGAAGAGAGTTTAAATGAATTTAATAAAATTGCATTTATATCTAGAAAGAATGGGATAGGATATTTGCTTGTATATTCCCTAGTATGGAAAGTGATACTGCTAAATAAACTTAAGCCTGATAGTACACGGGAATTTTTAAATATTTTAAAGGAAGTTATATTTTATTCTAGAGATGAAGATATACTGTTTCCATATTTCAAAAGCCGGGAATACCTAAAAGAAATAATACAGAAGTTTAAAGTGCAGTTATTAGAAGATACAGACAATAAAGAATTTGTGAAGAAGCTTAGTGAAATAGTTGGTATAAATGATCAAAATGAAGTTTTAAGTCCTAGAGAAATAGAGGTTCTTAAATCATTAACAGATGGATTAAGTAATAAAGAAATTGGAGAGAAGCTTTTTATATCTGTGTCAACAGTAAAAACTCATATAATAAATATATATTCTAAGCTTGGAGTGAAAAATAGAGTAGAAGCAGTAAATGAGGGAAGAAAAATACTTTAATCTAGTTTTTAAATCCATATAGTTCTCTAATTTCCTGTAAATGTTCTAGCCTTGTATTATCCCTTTGAGCATATAATTCAAGCTCTCTTGGGCTAACTTTTATTTGTTCTGAAATGTAATTTAAAACACTTTCAGGAATATTATTTATGCTAATTGAACAGCAAATCCAAGACGATTATAATCTCTTCTATGTTTGTTAATAATGTAAATATCATAGATCGAAAAAGTATAGTATTTTGCAATTTCACATTCACTAATATTTTGTGGTATTTGAGTAAACTCAAGTCTTTAATCTTCTGTAAGTAAAATTTCTGCTGTGGCCAATACACATCAACTACTTAGTTTAATTACTAGAATTATTTGTTATTATTAAATCACCAGTACGAATCTAATCTAACATCTTATTAAGTTCAGGACGCTCCTTTTTTATACCCAGACACCTTTTCTTCATAGAGTCTATCGCAACCTATCCGTTTCAGGATATTTATTTGCCTATCTAAGTTTTGTTCTTCAGTGATTACCCTAGCATAACCTATTTTCATATTATCACCCCACTTAGATACTACCAAAAACGGTATGCTAGGGTCAATTTTGAAACTTTGTTTTTGATAATAGTTTTGGTGCTGAAAAGTATAAAAATAAGAACTAAAAAAGTATCTAACTTTTTTAGTTCCAAAAACGACCGTTTATGGTACTTTTACAAAAATAACAACAAGAGCTTAGGACAATCATTTGTATTTAAATATCCACACTCTGTACCTTCCTTGGAATGGATGTTAAGTGTGCAATTAATATATTCTAAATTGTTTGGCAAATTTTTTGATAGTACAATACTTCCTGCACTTACCCCTAAGTACACATTACCATGATCTAAAAATTTTTTCAATGATAGATAAAATTCAGTTTCATTCATTTTGTTCAATAAATGTTGCGGATTTCCCCCACAAACATATATCGCATTAAAATTACAAATTTCATCACAACTCATAATCCTATCTAAATCATATGTATATATGTTATTTTCTAAAATACCAGCATTTAAAAGTTGATTTTTACATATTGGAATCATTCCCTTTGCATCTTCTGTTATTGCAGCAGTGGGAATAAAGATAATCTTAATTTTATCAGCAGGTATATTTACTAATTCGAAAAATCTTTCCTTAATATTATTATTAGTAAACCCAGTAGATGTTAACATGATTTTTTACATATTTAACTCTCCTAATCTTTTTAAATATTGAAAATGTGTCGCTATAAATTACAATTTCGCAACACTTTATAAGTAAATTATACCATTATGCACTATAGATTACTATTTCTTAAAGTGGGTGAATCATAAGATATTTTTCCATTTTATGTCTTAGAGTGGGTTTTGTCGTAAATGTTGGCTCTACCCCTATAGGTATTCTATGTGCCTATCAAATTGTGTATATTCCAGATCATGATGCCTTTGAATTTTTCTTCCTCAAATTTTTATTTTGGAAACTTAATCCCTCCAAAGCCCCTTTGTCATCTATAGAAAACGACCAAAAATCGAAGAAAATTGCACTTTTTTGCCTCGACCACAATTCACCATCATTATTATCTAAAAAGTTCATTTAATAGGTTTACTTTTTTTCCATGTTCCATGATGTTATATAATTTGTATTATCCGGAATATCTATTTTTATATCCGCCAGTTTTTCAAAGCGTCCTGCTAATCCATGTTCTAATACTGTCTGATGGAAATGGCTTAAAGCAATTCCAAGATCCACTTTTTTAATCATTTTTTCATCTTCGCTTGAATTGCTTTTGTGTGTCTCAAAAAAATGATAGAAGCCTTGTTTTTTTACAACTCTCCATGGTTGTGCATTGGTAGCAGAAGGTGCCAAGCGAAGCATCTCCAAAGGATTTACATACTCATTTGCATCTTCCTTTGAAAGTGAATTTCCAAAAGAATCCTGAAAGAAAATTTCCTCCCATGGTTTCCGTTTATCCGACTTCATCGTTTTTCTCATTATACTTTCTGTAATGCTCCTTTTACCGGCCGCATATCCAATCGGTGAAATTGCTGGAAACAGTTCATCTTCCTGTATGTCCATGGCTTTCTCAAACTGCTCTTTGCTAAAAGTAGCGGCAAGCCATACAGTGCCAAGTCCCATATTAGTGGCAATCAGTACCAAATTCTCAAACTGATAGCCGGCTGCCACAAGTCCAAACTCACTTTTATCAACCGTTACACCCAGAAATGTCTTGGCTCCTTTAATCACTCCGTAGGTGCCTAGCTTTTCTCCATTTGATACTGTATCTTTTTCAATAAGATGAATTCTAACATTTTCGCCAAATGGATTCGTCAATTGACTTATCTCATCCACTAATTTTTTTTTGTCATTTTCTGAAAGTTTTTTTGAATTATAGCTTCTTACACTTACTCTGTTTTTAATCGTTTCTTCTATTGGAATATTAAGTTTCATTTTTTCTACCTCACTTTTTTAATTTTGATAAAATTACAGATTATAAACACCTACATTAGTTTAAACTTCTTACTAAATTTATATTACTAACCTTATAAAAGATTAAAGATTATACAAGCTCACTCCAAATCAGTAGTAAAGCTTTTTCTTCCTTAAACGTAATACCCATTTTGGGTGTCTTCATTTTATATTACTGTTTTGTCAGAAATTCTAGTACTGCTTTCACAAAATCATCATGGTTTTGAAAAATTCCACCATGACCGGAATCATTATAAATAATCAGCTTGCTATTTTGAATGCGTTTTGCCAAATCATAGGAATTAAGCGAAGGTACCATTCTGTCATTGTCTCCATTCACAACAAGAATAGGCTGAGTAATTTTTGATAAGTCAGCAGGTTTTGCCAGTCCCCATTTGCGAATTGCCTTAAGTTGTCTACGATATCCTTTGATGCTAATAATTTTATCTCGCGCTTCTTTACGTTCCTTGATACGAATCAGAAACTCTTTTGCTTTTTGTTTGCCATTATCTGTACGCGTAAAAAACAAATAGGTTTTTATGTCTTTTAGCGTAAATAGGGCGCGTATCATATCATAATTAGTGACTTTTGTAACGTTCTTAATGCCTTCACCACCACGAGGACCTGTTCCAGTCAATATAAGTTTACGGACAAGTTTCGGTTCCATGGCTAAAAGTTCTTGTGCAATCATACCACCCATAGAAAGAGCTAGTATATCTATTTGTTCAAAGCCAAAAGTATGAATAAAGGTTAATGCATCTCTTGCCATTTGTTCAATGGTATCCGGAACTGTTCTGCTAGAAAGTCCGATGCCCTTATTATCAAATGCAATGACCCAATGCTTTTCAGCAATGCCATCCATAACGAGTGGGTCCCAGTTATCAAGATTCGCTGACAGGTGAGTAAAAAAAACCACAGGAATTCCTTTTTTCTCTCCTAATTCACGATAAGCATATACGGTTCCATCGTTCGCCTTTATGCTTAAATTTGGCTGTTTTACATATGAATACTTTCTGTTCATGAAAATCCCTCCTTGTTTGACATAATTTAATTGAAATATATCACAAAATTATAACGAATCTAAATAGTTATTTCTTAAAATCTGATAACAACTTTCCCTTTTATATGACCTTGTGCTACGAGATTCAGTGCTTTATCAATGTCTTCAATTCGAAATTCAGTCGGATCCACCGCCGGTACAATTCTATTTTCTTCAATAATTTTCTTAATTTTTTCTAATTGTGCTCCGTCACTTCGAACAAAAATGAAACGATATTGAACCTCCTTTTTCTTCGCTTTTTTATCATATTGAGCCCCCACAACAGCAAAGAGCTTTTGTTTCCAACCTGGAAATCCATGATCTTCTGCAAAACGCTTGTTAGGAGCAGTCCGCAAAGAAAGAAGTCTGCCGCCCCGTTTAATAATTGAAAGTTCATGCTCAAATTCATCAGGTCCCAAGGTATCAATAACATAATCTATGTTGCTAAGCAGCTCCCAATAATTTTCAGTTGTATAATCGATGTATTGGTCTGCGCCTATCTCAATTGTACGCTCACGTGATTGCGGATTTCCGCTGACAATAACCTTAAGGCCCATTGCCTTAGCAATAGGAATGGCCATTTGTCCAAATGATCCGGAACCACCTGGAATAAATACAGTTTCACCGGCTTTAGCTTCCAATTCTTCATGTAACCCCTGATAAGCCGTCAATCCCGTTAATGGTGCAGCAGCACCGGTCACAAAATCAAGATTTGCTGGTAAAATTCCGATAGCATCTGCATCAATTGCCGCATATTCGGCAAAAGCTCCGATTTTTGTTAAGGGAAGTCGTGAATATATTTTATCTCCTACTTTAAACCCTCGGACCTTTTTACCTATTTTTTCAATCACACCTGTCAGTTCATTGCCAAGCGTCAACGGGAATTCATAGTTCTGAATCAGTTTTACACTGCCAGTTATAATAAGCATTTCCAAAGGATTGACCGCTGCAACTTTAACCTTAACTAAAACTTCATTGTCACTAATTTTTGGAATTGGAATGTCGTTAACTTTTGCTGTGATTTTTTTTGAATATTTTGTAATTTGTGCTGCTTTCATAATAATTTCCTTATATAATATATTTAGATTGATAAAGGTAACCTATAACCCTTTATTAGGTGTATATTTATACAAACGTATTTTGCATAATAACTTTATTAGATGGAGTGATGTCGATTTCTCCTTGAAGCATATTTTTATTTTCTAGAATGAACGTTCTAATTTCCACAAAAAAATTAGTTGCTTAATAATTCAAGAAAAAATTATCTATATTATACATTTTTTCTTTTCTTGCTGAAGTTTTTACGAGTACACGCAACCCTAAAATGGCATTGTGTAAAATTTTTCCTAAGAGTTCATCGCCATATTTACTGGAAAACTGTATGTTCTTCAAATTCTTTGCTCAGTTCCATTAAATTGACTCCTTATATATATGATAACATTTCTAGAATGAACAGTAAAGAATTAAATTCTAGAACATTTATTTTCAACATCTCAATGATTAAAATATAAAACGCTGTTTCCCTTCTACCGACCTATTTTACTCGTAGTTATGTATTTACGTCTTTTGCATATTATTACGAGCATTTTCCAGAATATCCTTTATCTCATGTACAAGTGGATTCAATAAATCATCTGCATCCGACTACTTTCTATCTTTTTTACAAGAAACTCCAAGTAGATTCTAAATTGAATCCACCACTTTTAAAATCTTTAAACATTTCTTAGAAGAGATGAAGCATTGACTTGAATTAATGTTTTTATCGCCATATAGTCCTGATCTTAGGCACATGAAAGAAAATAACAAGTCCAAAATGCCATGATTATTTTTCATCAGGCAAGGAATCAGATTGGTCTTATAGCGGGCCTATTAGGGCAATATGCTGACGCAGCATGATGGGAAATAGGCTTGGCAGATGGACTTGTTATTTTTTTTGATTGTGCCTTAATTTGATTGAGGGGTCATGTTAGTTGATACTATCTAAACCATGTTCAACAAGTTGAGTGGAAAAATGGATCATTTCATCTTTAGTCATTTCGCATCCAGATAGGAGCCAGTTCCGCCATAAAGTTAAAATACTATGACTTAGATAAGCCGTAACCATGTTTTTATGTGAAGTATCAATATGTTTACCAGCAAAAAAATTTTCTGAACATTTTTCAGTTACAATATTTTGAACTTGTTCTGCAACAAAACGATAATTTTCACAACACAATAGTCTTTGATGAAGCGGTTGATCATCTGATAATAATTTTGAAAATGCCGTCATAAATTCTTGAATATCAATAGAATTTTCACCTGAAGCTCCTTGATTTAGTATATCTATCAGATCGTTTATGATCTCGTTCTGAAGTTCATACAGTATTTCATCTAAAGAATAATAGTGTAAATAGAATGTTTTTCTATTTATGCCAGATATAGTAGTCAAATCTTTAATCGTAATTTTGTTGAAATCCATTTTAATAATCATATTTTTAAAGGTATCCATTAGTAGTTTATGGGTGCGTTTATATCGTGCATCATTTTTGTTTATCATTAATTTTTCTCCTTTTATTTATATCTTGAAAGTTACGCCACATATGAGTTATATTTGGTAATTGATTTGAAGTGCCATAAATATTATAATTCAAATCACAATATAAGCAACAGTTGAGTAATAGATTTATTGGAATTTACAAATTAGGAGGAATTTAAAATGGTAAATTTAGTCGTTGAAACAAAAAATGGTAAAGTTGAGGGTTTTGAAGCAGATGGAATGTATAAATGGTTTGGAATTCCTTATGCTAAGCCGCCAGTTGGAGAATTACGTTTTAAGCGTTCAGTTTCTTGCGATAATTGGGATGATATAAAACAGACAGGCGCTTTTGGAAATAGACCATATCAGTTTGCCACTATGGGGGGCAGTGGTAAAGATATGAAGTCAGTTACTGAAAGTGAAGATTGTCTTTATGTAAATGTATGGGCTCCTAAGCAGGCGAAAAAAGCCCCTGTGTTCGTATGGATTTATGGTGGAGCAAATACAGTTGGTGAAGGTTCTGATCCACAATATTTTGGTGAATCATTTACTAAGGATGGTATTATTTATATAAATTTTAATTATCGTTTAGGGCCACTCGGATTTTATAATTTTTCTATGTATGATTATAGCTTTGATTCAAATTGTGCAGTATCAGACATGATCAATGCATTGAAATGGGTGAAGGAAAATACCGAAGCTTTTGGTGGTGACCCTGACAATATTACGATTGCAGGAGAATCAGCAGGTGGGACAGGAGTATATTCTATGCTTTCCGCTCCTAGTGCAAAAGGTTTATTTAATAAAGCAATTGCACAGAGTGGTTTACCTGGGAATATATCCACACAAAAGAGTCAGGAACTTCAAATAGGATTGTTCCTTGAACAAATGAACATGAAAAAGGAAGAGATAAATAAGCTCAAAACTATGCAAATAGAAGAAATGTATAGTGCAGCTGAGTATGTTTGTCAAAGAAACTGTGTTTCATATCCGGGAATTTTGCTTCCAGGTCCAGTTATTGATGATTTAATCCCGATGAATCCATGGGAGGCAATGGAATCTGGAAGTGCGGAGGGTGTAGATGTTATTTTTGGTACATGCCATGATGAAGGAAGTTTATTTTATGAAGCAAAGATGTTTCCAACAAGCTGGAAACAAGTTGAAAAAATGCTAGCGCTTAGTGAATGTTCGGAAAAGTTAGAAGGTTTAATGAAGTTATATTCTGGTAAAAGTGAAAAGCAGGCAATGATGGAGCTTGGTAGAGATAGAGCGTTCTGGGCAGATAATATTAAATGTATAAATGCGCAGTGTACTCATGGAAACGGCTATGAATACCGCTTTGATTTTGCAACCGTGTTATTGAAAGCAAACGGACTCAATGCAATGCATAGTTCTGATATAGGACCAGCATTGGATACTTATTCAGGAAATTTTAATGAGCAGACACCGAAGGAAAGAATTGATAGAATTCATAAATATATGCATGGTGCCTGGGTGAATTTTGCTAAGAATGGTGACCCAAATGGAACAATTCCTATACTATGGGAGCCTTATACAGATGAAAAAAGAACAACATTTATTTTTAATGATGAATGTTCTGTTGAATATAACCCAAGTTATGAAGCATTTGAAGTATGGAAAGATATCAAATTATATAATTAAGTACTTGATAAAATAAGGAAATAGGATGTAAATATGAATGAAAAATATAATATAAGTCCAGATTTTAACGTTATGATTAATTTAATGGAAAGTCAATTAAGTAAAACAACTAATCAAGAAGAACAACTAAAACAAGTTCAAGCTATAAATGAAATGGGAAGAATGTTATTGGAAAAGAACATAACAGATCATGAAGTTAAAGTAATAAAACAAAAAGTAAGAAGTTTTGATAGGGAAGAAATTGATATTCAAATTATTGAACCACATAATATAGAAAATAATGCACCTTGTTTAATGTTTTATCATGGAGGAGCCTTTATCATTCGAGGCTTGGAGCATCACCTACGACTTGCACGTGAATATGCTTTAAATGTGAGATGTAAAGTTATTTATGTAGACTATAGATTAGCTTTAGAATTTCCATTTCCAAAAGGAGTAGAAGATTGTTATAGTGCGTTAAAGTGGGTATACGCAAATGCAAACAATCTAAGAATTGATACTAATAGAATAGCGGTGGTAGGTGATAGTGCTGGTGGAGCACTTTCTGCAGCAGTAACTCAAATGGCGCGTGATAGAAAAGAAATTCCTGTTTGTTTTCAAATGTTATGTTATCCAGTAACGGATAGTAGACAAATAACTAAATCAGTAGAAATGTTTATTGACACACCAATATGGAATTCGCCTAGAAATACAATGATGTGGGATGTATATTTAAGAAATGGTGATAATAGAATATGCTTCACCAATGCAAGTAAAATCGTTTGAAAATCTTCCAACAGCTTATGTAGAAGTAGCTGAATTTGATCCATTAAGAGATGAAGGAAAAAATTATGCAGATGCTTTAAAAGAAAATGGTATTGAAGTTGAGTTTGTACAAACAAAAGGAACTATACATGCTTATGATATGAATGCAGCAAGCGATATCACAAAAGAAAACTTAGAAAAAAGAGTTTCAGCATTAAAAAAAGCATTTTCAAAATAATTAGAGAAAATTTAAAGTAGACTCAAGACACGTGGAGACGATTAATGTGTTTAGAAGAGTAAATAAGATGATTTAATCACAAAATATTGTGACTTTTGAATATGGAATGGGTAAAAATCAGGCTTGAAAATGCTTGTTTTTTGCCCTGATTTTTAAACGAAAATATAAATATAACGAATATGAAAACAATTATTGACCGATCATTCTCAAAATGTTATTATTAATTTATTGAGATAGGAGTGAATTTAATGGGACGAAGCAGGGAGTTTGATGAAAATGTAGTTCTCCAGAAAGCAATGGAATTATTTTGGGAACAAGGCTATGAAAAGACATCTTTGAGCGATCTAGTAGAGCATATGGGAATACATCGTAGAAGTTTGTATGATACATTCGGTGATAAGCATACATTATTTTTAAAAACAATAAATTGTTACGAAAAATTAATAGAAGAAAAAATACAAGCTGTAATGTTACATGCAGAAACGGCAAAACAAGCGATACAATTTATCTTTGATTTTATGATTGAAGGGTATGAGGATAAGCAATGGGGTTGCTTGATTGTAAATTCAGCAACTGAGATGGCTCTTCGCGATAAAGAGGTAGAAGAAAAGACAAAGGAAGTATTTATGCAAACAGAGCATCTTCTTGCAGATCTTGTTCGTAAAGGACAGGAAACAGGTGAATTTTCCTGTGATTATGATGCTGAAATTTTGGCGGAAATCTTGCAAAATACTTTGCTTGGAATTCGTGTACTTTTAAGAACCTCAGCGAGCAAAGAAAAATTGCATCGTATAGCTGATTTTTTTGTAAATCTGTTAAATAAATAATGTTTTATACTAATTAGAATGATTGGTCTTAAACAGTGTGCTTATGTTCTTCTAGAATCATGTTACATAATAAAGAAAGTAAAACCACTATATAAATCATTAATGTAAGAACCTCAGGGAACAAAGAAAAAATGCATCATATAGTGGATTTTTTTCTTGAATCTATTGAATAAATATTTTTTTACACTAATTAGAATGATTGTTCTCAAAAGATATCGTTATGTTTCTTTAAAATCCTGCCCCATACAAAGGGTAGTTTATGTCTGTAATAATATAAAGTAAAAAAATTATGTGAAGGAGAGAGTTTAATGAAAATAGTATTTGAGCCATTTAAATTGGCAGGTATAACATTTTCTAACAAAATTATTAGATCAGCAACTTTTGAAGGAGTGGCTGATGAAAATGGCAAGCCTACAGATCAATTAATTAAAAAGTACGAAGCATTAGCTAAAGGAGGGGTTGGTGGAATTATTACTGGCTTTATTGGAGTGAGTCAGCAAGGTAAGGCTTCAGATAATATGGTTATGATTAATAAATCTGAAAATATTGAGACCTTAAAAAAATTAACGAAGAGAATGCATGAAATGGAAACACCAATTATTGCACAACTTAATCATTGTTGAGGTCAATCAAAAAAAGAAAGTGCTCATATGCCTATTGTTGCACCTTCTAAAATATCTGACTATAAAGCAAGAGAAATGACTAAAGGTGAAATTTTAGAAGTAATAGAAATGTTTGTTCAAGGAATAAAAAATGCAAAAGAAGCAGGTTTTGATGGTGTACAAATTCATTTGGCACATGGATACTTACTTTCAGAATTTGTATCACCAAGAATGAACATTAGAAAAGATGAATGGGGAGGAAGTACAGAAAACAGATTTAGGATTATTAAAAGGATATTTGAAGAAGCAAGAAAAGAAGTTGGAAATTTTCCAATGATTGTAAAAATGAATGGATATGAAACCTTAAAAAATGGTATGACAATTGAAGAGTCTGTAAAAATTGCTAAACTATTAGAGCAGGTGGGATGTGACGGAATTGAAGTTTCAAATGGAACATTAAAAGCTGGGCTGGCAATAATGCGTGGTCAGGTGCCATGGAAAATGATAGTAGCTCAAAATGAGAAGTTAAACAAAATGCCAGAATTCATGAAAAACTTCGTTGGTGCAGTTGCAAAGAAAGCAGTGCCACAACCTCAGCCGAAAAGCTTATATAATTTGCAAGTAGCCATGTCAATCAAGAAAGCTGTAAATATTCCAGTTATTCTAGTGGGAGGAATAACAAAATTAGAAGAAATAGAAGACTTAATTGATAATTATAAATTTGATGCAATTTCCATGTGTAGGCCACTTATAATGGAATCAGATTTAGTGAATAAATTCAAAACAGGAAAACAAACACAGTCAAAATGTATACAATGTAATTTTTGTATAATCGCGGTGGAAAAGGGACCACTTAAATGCTATTACGGGAATGTTCCAGTAAGCAAATCTTAGTATTTATTAGATAATTGATTTTTCATATTATTAATGTCTGTAATAATAGAAACATAAAGATCCGTAAAATGGCTCAATCAATTTAAAATGGAGCATGTCTTGTTAATCAAGAAAATTAAGGAGGTGATAATCAGATGTGATATCTCCGCATAAAAATATTTGATATGTTGTAGAATAAAAAATCAATGAAAAGTAGTGAGTTTGATGAAAATATTATTTAATCAAACACAACTAAAAAAATCAACCTGAAAAACAGATTTGTCCGTTCAGAAACCAATGAAGAGATGGCAGATGAGCAAAGACATATGGAAATTAATAATGATTATTTTAACAGATATTACAAGTTAAATAAAAATTGAATGTATTCGTATCATATATGAGTACAAAAATTAATGAGGAGTGAATTAAAATGAGTTTAATAACTGTAAATGAAGAAAAATGTATAAAATGTGGATTGTGTGTGGAGGAATGTCCAACGGGAGTACTAAAACTAGAATCTACTGGTCCAAAAGAAGTTCAACCTAATGTTAATTCATGCTTAGAATGTGGTCATTGTGTAGCTATATGCCCAAAAGAAGCTATAGATAATAATAAATCACTATTAGCTATGCAAAGTGAGATTGGAGAAGTTAAAAAATTAAGTGCAGAAGAAGCAAAGAATTTTATTAAATCACGACGATCTATTCGTTCTTATAAGAATACACCAGTTGAAAGAGAAAAATTAATGGAGCTTGTTGATGTTGCTCATTTGGCTCCAACTGCTAGTAATTCACAAGGTATATCTTATCTAATAATAGATGATAAAAAAGCAATTCAGTTAGCAGTTGAGGAATGTATTAATTGGTTTGAAAATGATCCAACTTGGAGTAAGATGTTGGCTGGCATGATTAAGGGTTACAGAGAAAATAAAGTTGATACTATTTTAAGAGATGCACCTAGTATAATTTTAACTTTAGCGGATGATAATTTTTATAATGGTAGAGAAAATTCTATGATTTCATTAACTTATCTTGAATTATATGCTCCATCTCTTGACCTTGGATCATGCTGGGCAGGAGTATTTGAGATTTGTGCTCGTAGCGAGGATTCACCAATGTATAAGATTTTTAATATTCCAGAAAAAAAGAAAATAACAGGAGCTGTAATGGTAGGATATCCTAAGTATAGCTATAAAAGATTTACAGAAAGACAACCTTTATCTGCTTCATTTTATGAAAAATAAATGATGGAATGAATCAAAGTAACATAGAAAGCAGTAGTTATTACTACTGCTACTTCACCAACATGGTACTTACGATAGTTTCTTGTAAATCCTATAACGAATAAAATAATGACATATAACATAATGAAATACTAGAGATATAAATGAAATAGTTTTATAGCTTTAAATAACTTAGGAGGTAAAGTATATGAAAAAAAATTTAGGTCCTAAACTTTTGGTCTATCCTACACCAATTTTGGTTGTATCTACTTATGATAAAGAAGGTAATGCCAATGCAATGACTGTTGCTTGGGGGGGGATTTGTTGCTCTTCTCCACCTTGCGTCGCGATTTCAGTGCGTAAAGCTACTTATACTTATGATAGCCTTATGGGAAAAAAGGCTTTTGCAATAAATATTTCTTCAGAAAACTATATTAAAGAAATTGATTATTTTGGCATGGTGTCAGGGAAAAATGAAGATAAAATTGCAAAGGCTGGACTAACACCAGTAAAAAGTGAATTTGTTGATGCCCCTTATATAAGTGAATTTCCAATAAATATAGAGTGTAAAATTATACAAGTTACTGAACTTGGCTTGCACACTCAGTTTATTGGTGAGGTTATGAATGTTAAAATCGATGACACTATACAGGAAAAAGGAAATCAACCGATTATAGAGCAAATAAAACCTTTAATATTTGCTCCTGATAGTGGAAATTACTATGGTATTGGTGAACAAATTGCCAAGGCATTCTCTATAGGTAAGAAGATCAAATAATAAATGACAGCTTTTCATGATAATATAAAATATCATGGAAAGCTATTTTTTACAAATCATTACTCTCGCACTATAACTTCTCTTGATATTGAACAATATACATAATTTTCAATTAATACTATATTTTAATATACTTTTTTTCTTTCTGCAATGCAACCATAGAAAAAGACATATTATTCTTTTTTATTAAGATGGAATACTGACAGAACCATATTTGATACTTTCCAAAGAGTGGCAGTTGAAAATGATTTATTCAGTTTAGTAAATTTAATACTTGACTTCACAATGAAAATCCAGTATCATTTGTATATGCAAGTGATGCTGCTAGGAGTGGAGTTATGAAAAGTGATGAATCAGTTTTAGCTATGTGTTTATTTTTTACATCAAATCGTCTTTCTAATATAATGAGAAAGGTTGCTGATGAAGCCTTTAGTGATTTAGACATTACACCATCTTATGTGTATTTATTGGTATTAGTCAATCAATATAACGGAATTACTCAATCAGAATTGAGTCAAAAGCTAGATGTTTCAGCATCTACTTGTACAAGGTTTGTTGATAAATTAATAGCACAAGATATTGTAAGAAAAGAATCTGATTGGAAAAAGGTTCATATCTACCTTACAGATAAGGGGAAAAATATATGTGAACAAATTGATGATGGTTTTAAAAATTTATATAAATGTTACTCTGATATTTTAGGCGAAGATGTGAGTAATAATTTAGCTAAAGAAATGTGGGAAGTTAGTGAATTATTAGCGAAAAAGGGATACTGATCTCTTTTTTTACAGTATCATTTGTGTATGCAAATGATATTGATTATAACCTTAAAGTTGTTAGTTTCTAAATTATAATAATATAAATAAAGGAGAAAAATTAAATGACAAAAGAAGATGTATTAGAATTATTACCAAATGGAACAATGGGTTATTTCTCAACAGTTAACGCAGATGGATTTCCGGAATCAAGATTTTGGCAATTTCAATTTGAAGAAGATGGTAAATTTTATTTTGCGACTAACAATACAAAGGACGTATTCAAAGAGGTTATTAATAATCCTAAAGTAGGTTTTGTAACAGCTGAAGCAACTGGTAAGTATGTTATCAGACTTGTTGGTGCAGCAACAAGTGTTACTAAACCATCCGAAAAAGAAGAAGCTTATTCTAAAATGGATAAAGTAGTTTTATCCTTATATAAATCTTGGAGTAATCCATTATTAGAAATTTTCTATATCTCAGACTGCGAAATAAAATTTACAAAAGGGTTTGGGCTGCCTGAGGTAATTAAAGGTTAATTAAATAGGTATAGCTCACATTTTTGTGATTAGTTCATATAATTATCGGTACTTATACGCATTATAACATTACATATAATTGTGTTGTAATCAAAGTATTACAACAATTATAAATAAACAACTAAATAATATTGGAGGAAAATTAAATGATCAATTTTGAAGAAATTTTAAACAAAAAAGTAAATGGGATTCTTGCAACAATAGGTGAGGATGGACCACAAACTAGAGTGATTCAATCTTTATGGGCAGAAAATAATAAGGTATACTTTTGTACTGGAGCACAGAAGGATGTTTTTAAACAATTAGTAAGTAATCCTACAGCATCTTATTGTGTAGAGAATAAGTTCTCCCCAGTTCTATCCGTAAACGGAAAAGTAACTGTTGTTGAAGAAATAGAATATAAGGAACGTGCATTTGAAATCTTACCAATGTTAGTAAATCTATACCAAACTCCAACTAATCCGAATTTCAAAATTTTCTATATCGATATAAAACAAGTGAAAACTTTTAGTTATGCTGAGGGACCAAAAGAATACAAACTATAAGATATTAATGTAAAAACCTATGCCAAGTTTCTTGTTTTAGCATAGGTTTTTGTTGCAAAAATTATTGTAAAGTATACCTATTTTATTGTTTATTCTGTATTGGTGTAATATAATTATATATTTTCACCATCATCAAAAATAGAAAAACCTCAAACTTGCATCCAAGAGCTGTAGTAATTTCAATCAATTCCTGTTCTGAAAAATTATCATGATTTAATTTATTAGTTAAATTTTCACGAGAAGTCCTAATCATATCGGCTAAGGCTGATATGGTTATTTTTTTGCGTCTTAATACAATTCTAATTTTTTCACCCATAGTTAATGGCATAAATATCAAATCGGTAATGATTATAGATTTTGATCCTCAAAGCAGTTTAACAGTATGTTTTGGCTATGATAATATCGATAATATCAGTACAACAATTTATAAATTAATGGAATTAGCTATTGAAAAAATTTACTTAAAAGAGAAGAGTATATTATATCAATTGGAAATATTGATACACTTCCTTGTAGTTTATAATTGTCAGTTTATCTACTATTATGATTTTATTTGTATTTATAGAAAGTAACTGTGCTAGTTTTAGCAATAATTTTAAGTACAATAAAATTTGGAGTTTTGAATTTAAGAGTAAGTAAAATAACTAGATGGTAATTCTAAAAAAATTGTTTTTGACAAAAATCCAATCTAGTATAAAAAATTTCATATTTTTTATGTAATAGTGTTTATAAAAACATATATCCTTTATATATAACTAATAGATAAAAAATTATTTTAAGAAGTATGATGAAGATGAAAGAAGATATGCACACAAAAAAAAGCAAAATCTGAAGACAAAGAAGGTATTGTAAAAAATATAGAAGTAGATGAAAAGGAAGTTTTTGTTAATGAAGCATGTGATAATGCGGAGAAAAAATCGGAAGATAACGATAAAGAATCTGAAAACAATGTAGTTGAAAATGAAGATGATGAAATGTTTCGCTTTAGGGAAGGTGAGCAGATTATGGCATCGTGGACTTTTTGATTTCTAATGTACAATTATGTCAAAGTGGTGAAAGATATGAAGATGTTCATATTAGATATTTAGCAGAAAATAATAGGATCGCTGGAACTCTAATACCATTTGAAACAAAAGATTATCCAAGTGAATTTTAAATTTAAAAAATAATAAGGTTGTAAGGAATATTACTTAGAATTTTAAATTGAAAAGAGCAATGTCAGTAGCATTCAAACTGCTTTATAAATGTCATTAAATGAAAAAGTGGGATGGATAGTATTTATTTTTAAATTATATTTAGTATAATTACATATATGTTTTATATTCGTTTCTGATTAAATAAGGAAATGTAGAAACACTATTGGGATATATGGTGAATTTTAAAGGTCGTGCTTCGCCTCTGATGGATTTTCGTGGGTTTATTTAGTTTTAAGCTAAAATTAATGAGGCGTAGCTATAAAAGACACATTAATTTTTATTTATATTATGTATTCAACTGTGTCAAAGATTATCTCCAAAGAGTTTGCAGTTATACTTCTCACTTCATACTTTTAATTTAAAGATATAATTCACTAAAATTAAATAATGTAACAGAGAACTATTCAGCATAGTATATTGAAAAGGAAAGATAATGTTAAAATGTTATGTACATAATATTAATATGAAAAATGACAGAGTTTACAAAATAACTATGTTGTGATAAAATATCGGATTAGTAAGAACAGAAGAGGTGGAAAATATGACATTAAATAAGATTTCAACACCTTCATTAAAAGAAGTGTTTGTAAATGAAATCGAAAATAGAATTATTTCTGGTGAGTTTAAGCTTGGTGATAAATTACCGACAGAACGTGAACTTGGTGAATTGATGGGAGTTAGTTTAACAATTGTGAAACAGGGAATATCCGATTTAGAAAATAAGGGATTTATTGAAGTTCGTCCAAGGAGAGGCTTATTCGTTGCAGATTTTGTTTCTAAAGGATCTTTTGAAACTCTTGCTTCAATAATGCGCTATAATGGCGGAAAACTTGGTAAGAAGGAAATACGTTCTTTCTGTGAAACTAGAAGAGCACTTGATAAGCTTGCATTTGATTTGGTAATAGAAAGAGCTTCAGATTCAGAAATTAATGGTGTTGGACAAATAGTTGAGAATATAAGAAAGACAAAGAATGCAGATAACATAACTGAAATGTGTAAGTTTATAATTGAGTTTTATCATAAACTATATATCCTTAGTGATAACATAATTTTACCATTATTTTATCATTCAACAGCTGTGCCACAAATTGAAATGTATACAAAATTTATTGATAAGAATGGAACTAAGTTAGTGTTTGATAATATTGTTAAAATATATGAAAGCATATTAGCACGAGATAAAGATGCAGTATATTTATGTATAGACGATGCAATGAAAATATCTTTGGAAGGGGATACAGCTATAATATAGATTTTTCATATATTGTTAATTAAAATATGGGTCTCAAGATTCAGAATAAAACTGAATTTTGAGGCTCATTTTTTCTTTAATACTTCCAATAAAATTAGAAGTTGCCATATTGATTAAAAAGTATACTTATGATATATTGAAAGAATGTGAGAACCTCACAAACTCAAAAAGGAATTTTAAGGTGTATATAATAAATAACCAATATAGTAAATTGATTAATACAAAAGAAATTAATCAATTGATAGCAATCAGAAGTTTCTTAAATCTGTGTATTACTTAAACAAGCTCAATATAGGAGGAAGGAAAAATGAAATATGAAAAAAATATAACATTAGAGAAAAAGAAAATAGATAATATTAGAGAAATAGGTTCTGATAAAAATATAGAAACAAAAATGTTTTCTCTTAGTGGGGATATTGTAAATGAAGGACGTTTTGAAGCAGCAAGCAATATAACACTTTATGATATCATTTATAAAGTTGGAAATGGGATTAAAAATGGAAGAAAATTAAAAGCAGTTCAACTTGGAGGAAGTTATGGGGAATTTTTAAATGTGGATCATTTGGATTTAAATTCTTTATATGCTATTGGCAGTACAAGTGGAACTGGGGCAGTACTTGTTATAGATGATAGTCACAATATGGTAGATGTATTGGTCGATATCGCAAAATCATTTAATAATAAATCATGCGGAAAATGTACACCATGCCGTGAAGGGACACTAAGAATTGCAGAACTTATAGAAAAGATTAAAGATGGAAGTGGTAAACAAAAAGATATAGAACAAATTATGAATCTTGCTAAATATATAAATCTATCATCCACCTGTCCAATTGGCCCAAAGGCAATAGTCGTAATAAAAAGTGTTATATCACTTTTTTATGAAGATTTTAAAGCAAAGTTAATTGAGGAAGTGTAAAGAATGGAAAGTATAAATATAAAAATAAATAGACAAGAATTATCAGTTTCATCAGGCATTACAATTCTTAATGCAGCATTGGAAAATGGAATACATATTCCAACATTGTGTGCAATTAAAGGAATAGATTCACATGCTAGTTGTAGAATGTGTGTAGTTGAAGTAAAAGGAATAGGAGATTTCAAAGCGGCATGTGCAACAAAAGTTAGCGAAGGAATTGAAGTCTTTACTGATACACCTGCAATACGAAAATCTAGAAAGATAACACTTGAACTTTTGCTGTCACGTCATTCTGTAGACTGCCATCATTGTATGCGAATTGGAAGTAGCAGATGTGATGATCTGGATCCTGAATTTTGTGAGATGTGCTTTTTCTGTGATTGCGTACGAGATGGATTCTGTGAATTACAGGAGCTTGCAAGAGAATATAAAGTAGATGTGATTCCATTTGAACATGAAGATATAGATCAGGAATTAGATAGAAGCATAGATTCTATTATCCGTAATCCTAATAAATGTGTGAAATGCCGTAGATGTGTAGATGTCTGTAATGATATTCAATGTGTAGAAAATCTTAGCATAGATGATAGAGGGTCAAAAATAAAAATCGTACCTAAAATAGGAAATAATACGGAAGAAAGTCAATGTATACAATGTGGAAGATGTGTTGATGTTTGTCCCACTGGGGCAATTTTTATGAAGGAACATAAAGATGAAATGATTTATTATGCACATAAATGCGGAATAACAACAGCAGCTTTTATATCGTCAAATGTACTTAAGAAATTAGCACAGCTATTTAAGATGGAAGTACCTGCAGTTGATGTTGAGCTTGTTGTAGCAGGACTACGTAAAATAGGTATAGATTATGTATTTGCAGATGATGTTTTAAATATTATGTCAGCAAAATCAGGCGAAGAAGCACTTAATAAAGCAATTGAAAAAGGAAAAGAGTCAATAATTATAACAGATAGTTATGCTTCTCAAAAATTTGTAAGACAGAAGTTTGAAAATCAGGTTTCAAATATAGTTGCTTATGATTCAACACAACAGTCGTTTTCAAAATATGTGAAGCATACATTAGTACAATCTAAAAAACTAAATATAAAAGATGTTCGTGTGATTTCTATTACTGAAGGTGGAGAGAATGTCGCAGATGCAAATGATAATAGCAGTGCAGATTTTGTGATTTCAGCTAGAGAATTATATCGAATTTTTATTAGAACAGGAGTTGATTTGAAACAAATATATCCGTCGAAGCCTGATTTTATAGAAAATTCATTAGATGTGGGATCGCTGCAAGAATTCTTTAATCCAGTGGAATGGACTATGGATAAGGAAATAAAAGAGACTGAGATAATGGTAAATGGAAGTATTATACAAGCAGCAGTTACTACAAATCTTGGACAATCAAAAAGATTGTTAGAAGAAATAGATACAGGAAGTTCTAAATATAAAGTAATACGAATTAATGCATAAATAAAAATAAGATGATGGAGGTGTTTTAGATGAGTGAATGGAAGAAAACACAGTGCAGTTTGTGCGTTTTAAGCTGTGGGATGGAGATGGAGATAGAGGATGATAAGATTATAAATGTTCGCCCAGATGCATCTAGTCCTAGGTCTCATGGATATTGCTGTCGTAAAGGCAGGTCAGTAAAGAGATTTCAAGATAATTCTGATAGATTAGATTATCCGTTAAAAAGAGTTGGAGATCATTTTGAGAGAATTACCTGGAAACAGGCTTTCAAAGAAATTTCTGAGAAAGCAAATAAAATATTAGAAGAGCATGGTCCGCGTAGTTGTGCACTAGTAGGGGGAGCAACTCCAGGTTCCCAGGCAGAAATGGTATTTGCAAGGTCGATGATGGGTGCTATTGGTTCTCAGTATCAGTATAATGCTATTGGAATTGAATTTTGTGGAAACTGGTGGAGCCATGGAAAAATATTTGGAGATCAAATGCATTATTTAGAACCAGATGATCATAATAGCGAAGTATTAGTATTCTGGGGAAGTAATTCTTATGTATCAGGACAAATTTTAAATGCACGAACAGTAATACGTAGTGCTTCACAAGATCCGAATCGTAAAGTTATAGTTATAGATCCGCGCCTTTCAGAAACTGCAAGAATTGCAGATATGCATATTATGCTTAAAGCAGGAACAGATTCGCTTTTACTGCGTGCAATGATTACATTAATAATTAAAAATGGATGGCAGAATCAAAGTTACATAGATAAATATGTAAAAGACTATAATGTGGTAAAACAGTGGTTCGAAAATATTGATATTGAAGAATCAATACGTGTCTGCGGACTTTCATATAAACAGGTTGAAGAATTTTGTAGGATTTTATCCACAAAGAAATGGGGAGTACATCAGGATCTTGGTATGTTTATGGGACGCCATAATACTTTAAATTGCTATTTACTTTTAACTTTAGCGGTTATAACAGGTGTAGCTTTAATGCCGGGAGGATGTATTGTAAATGAGTGTGTCGTAAGCAGAGGAAATAATAGTGATGAAAATGATCCTAAAGTATGGCGTACTGTAGAAACAAATAAATTTCCTATTCTTGGAACTTATCCTTCAGCTGTACTTGCACAAGAAATATTAAGTGAAAAACCGGAGCATTTAAGAATGATTTTTTGCACTGCATCTAATCCAATTCGTTCTTATCCTAATACCAATGCAATGGAGAAAGCATTACGTAAACTAGATTTACTTGTTACAGCAGATGTAACCATGACAGAAACAGCTAGAATATCAGATTATGTACTGCCTGTAAAAAGTACATATGAAACATATGATTTCAATGCTTTTCAGATGAATTATCCTGAAGTGGTAGCTCAAATAAAACATCCAGTTATTACAAAACAGATTGGTGAGAGAAAAGAGGGTGGACAGATATGGATTGAGATGACAAAAGCACTTGGCAGAATGCCACATGTCCCAGATAGTCTGCATAAGGCTGCACAAAGAGCAGTAAAGGAAAATGACTATATTATATTCTTAAAAAGGTTTATCCCATATGCTGTTAAAAATATAAAACAAGCTAATTTGTTTACATTGATTATAGGAGATATTTTAGGACAATATATTGGTTCACCTGCAAAAGCAATATATTGGGCAGCTATGATTACATCACCAATATCAGGAAGCGGAATGGTAGAACGTGCTGGAATTAAAGTAAAAGGAAAGCATCCTATCATGGAAAAAATTCCTAAAATAAAAGATATATGCGTTATGGATTCTGCTTATCAGACAGTAATTTCTAAGCCAGAAGGTGCTGTTATTGGTATGGTAGATCCAGACACTATGATTGATAGACATATTCATCATAAAGATAAAAAAATCCACTTATATTGTGAGGAAATCAATGACTACATTAAAAGAATTACTCCAGAGAAGGAAGAAAAGGATTTAAATAAGAATAATGAATTTCCAATGGTATTAAGTTCAGGTAAACATTCAGAGTATGGAGTAAATTGGGAGATGAGAAATCCAGCAACATATAAGCATAGAAAACCGTATAAGGCTGAAATGCATCCAGATGATGCAGAGAAACTTGGAATTAAAGAAGGACAAGAAGTGAAGATTATAACAAAAGGTGGTTCTATTAACATACCAGTAGAGCTTACATGGCGTACTAGTCCTGGATATGTATTGGTTCCTCATCATTTTGGAATTGAATTTAATGGTCAGAAAATTGGAGAAGGGGCTAATTACCTTTCTACATGTGAAGATATAGATGAAATAACAGGAAATCCATTGCTTAGACATATATCATGTCGTATTGAAAAAATATAATAAAGATGCTATTTTGATTTTAATTTCATGAAGATGTTTGTTAACATCTATAAAACATAATAAGGTTGTGATATTTATGGACATAGGTGCATTAGTTCTTGCAGGAGGCAGGAATACAAGAATGAATGGCAGAAATAAAGCTTTTCTTTTTTATGAAAACAAAACTTTTATTCAGAATATTATAGATGTTTTAAGTGAATTTAAAAATGTGTACATATCAGTAGACAATAAAAAAAAATATTCTAATTTGAATTATAAACTAATAGAAGATGAATATAAGGAAATAGGTCCTATAGGTGCAATATATTCGTACCTAAAAAAAATTCAAGAAGATTACGTTTTTGTAACTGCATGTGATATGCCAAAGTTAAATAAAGAGTTTGTTGAGTTTTTAGTAAATGAAATAACAGAAGACGATATGTGTGTTGTTGTAAAAGATTCTAAAGATAGATTGTATCCATTAGGCGGTATATATTCAAAAAAGATTATGCCGATAGTTAAAATGATGATAGACAATAAAGATTACAAACTTGGAAATTTAATTAAAAACGTTAATGGCAGAATAATTCCTTTAAGTGATATGGGTTTTGATAGAGAAGTTTTAATGAATGTAAATAGTCTAGATGAATATCAAAGATTAAAAAAACATTAAATTAAAGTTAAATCAAATAATCTCCGTACAAAAAAAATATGAAAGAGGATTAACAAATGAAACAAATAAAAACAGTAGATGCAGTAGGTCATATTTTATGTCATGATATTACAAGAATAGTTAAGGATATAGTTAAAGATACTGCATTTAGAAAAGGACATATTATAAATAAAGAAGATATACCTATTCTGCTTTCTTTAGGCAAAGAACATTTATACATCTGGGAAAAGAAAGAAGGGATGCTTCATGAAAATGAAGCAGCAGAAATATTATACGATGTATGTAAAAATGATAATATGAAAGGCTCTGAAATAAAGGAAGGTAAGATTGAACTTATTGCAGATATTGATGGATTATTCAGAGTTGATGTGGATAGATTAGAAGCAATCAATGATTTAGATGAAATAATGATTGCAACAAGACATAATAATTATGCCGTTAAAAAGGGAGATAAGCTTGCAGGAACAAGAGTTATACCTTTAGTAATTGAAAGTAGCAAAATGGATGAAGTAAAAAAGGTAGCAGGAGATAAACCACTTTTAGAATTGCTTCCATATAAAAAGATGAATGCAGGAATAGTTACAACAGGAAGTGAAGTTTATCATGGAAGAATAAAAGATACTTTTACACCTGTTATCATAAATAAGCTTAAGGCTTATGAAATAAATGTGTGCTGGCATAAAGTTGTAGATGATGATAGTGAAATGATAGTTAATGCTATTAGCGAAATAAAAGAAAATGGTGCGGACTTAATTCTTTGTACAGGGGGGATGAGTGTAGATCCAGATGATCTAACTCCAAGTTCTATAAGAAAAAGTGGAGTAGACGTTGTAACTTATGGAGCGCCAGTATTACCAGGAGCAATGTTCTTATTAGGATACTTTAAAGATGGAACACCAATAATGGGATTACCAGGATGCGTTATGTATGCTAAAGCTACAATTTTTGATTTAGTACTTCCAAGAGTTGCAGCTGGTGTAAAAATAATTAAAAGGGATATTTCAAGGATGGGACACGGAGGTTTATGCTTCTCATGTAAAGTATGTACTTATCCAAGATGTGAATTTGGAAAGGGAGTTTAATATGCTTGGAATAGAACTTGAAAAAGCTGTTTCATTGATGCTTGAAAATATACATGAAATTACAGAGGTTGAAGAAGTAAATTTACTTGAGGCAAATGGCAGAGTAATTGCAGAAGGCTTTTATGCACCAATAAGTAATCCGCCTTTTGATAGATCACCATTAGATGGGTATGCACTTAAAGCCTATGATACTGAAGGTGCAGACGGAGATAATCCTGTAAAGCTAAAAGTAATTGATGAAGTATTTGCAGGTGGATTTTCCAATAAGGTTTTAAAAAATGGAGAAGCAATAAGGATAATGACTGGTGCAAAGATGCCAGAAGGCGCTGACTGTGTTATAAGACAGGAAAATACAAATGAAGATATGAAAGAAGCAGAAATATATGAAGAACTTTCAGCTCATGATAATTATATTTTTAAAGGTGAAGATATAGTTAAAGGTGATTTATTAATAAAAAAAGGTGAAGTATTAAATTATGTTCATCAAGGAATCATAGCAAGTATGGGAAAAAGCAGTGTAAAGGTGATTAGAAAAATTAAGGCTGCTTTATTTGTCACAGGAGATGAAGTTTTAAGTCCTGGAAAAGATTTGAGTGATGGAAAAATTTATGACAGTAATTTATATTTGATATATTCAAGACTTGTTGAATTTGGAATAACACCAATATTTGCAGAAATAATTGGAGACAAGTATGAAAAAGTAGCAGAAAGAATAAAGAAAGTTATGGATGAAGTAGATATTGTAATAACTACTGGAGGCGTATCAGTTGGTAAAAAGGATATACTTCATGAAGTTATACATTTCTTAGGTGCAGATAGAATCTTTTGGAAGGTTAAATTAAAGCCTGGAACTCCAGCTATGTTTTCTATATATAGAAACAAACCTATTTTAAGTCTTTCAGGAAATCCATTTGCAGCACTTTCAACATTTGAACTTTTGGGAAGACCTGTGTTATCTAAGATAAGTGGAAACTTTAATATAAATACGAGGACAGTTACAGCTGTTATGGATAGTGATTTTAATAAAAGCAGTAAAGTAAGAAGATTTATCAGAGGAATATATGATAACGGGATTGTACGTATACAAGAAGATAATGCTTCAGGGCAGATTTGTTCGATGATGGGATGTAACTGCCTGATTGATATATCGGCTGGAAGCCGTGCAGTTGAGCGTAAGAGTGAAGTGAAAGTAGTACTAATGTAAGGAGAAAGGAATTTAATAATGACAAGATTTAATCATTTTGATGATAATGGAAATGCTGTAATGGTTGATGTATCCAAAAAGGATATTACCGAAAGAATAGCAGTTGCTAGTGGAAAAATAAAAGTAAATGATGCTGTTATGGAAGCTATCATCAATAAAACAGCAAAAAAAGGAGATGTTTTGGGAGTTGCCCGTATTGCGGGAATTATGGGCGCGAAGCAGACAGCAAATTTAATACCAATGTGTCATCCACTATGCCTTAATAAATGTACGATTGATTTTAAGGTATATTCAGAGGAAAATATAATAGAAGCACTATGCACTGTTAAGGTATCGGGAAAAACAGGTGTTGAAATGGAGGCACTTACAGGTGTCAATACTGCATTGCTTACAATATATGATATGTGCAAGGCAATTGATAGAGGAATGGAACTGTTTGATATCCACCTGGATAAAAAAGACGGGGGGAAATCAGGAGTTTATAGAAATCATAAAATGCTACCTATTATTGCTGTAAGCGGTATTAAAAATTCAGGAAAGACTAAATTTATAGAAAATATTCTGCCATTATTGATCATCAAAGGCATTAAGGTAGCAGTTATTAAGCATGATAGTCATTCATTTGATTCAGATGTTGAGGGAACGGATACATTCCGTTTGAGAGAAGCTGGAGCCTCTGTAACAGCAATTTATTGTGATAGTCATTATATGATAATCAATAATAAACCAATTTCAGTGGAAAAACTGATAAAGGAATTTCTAGATGTTGATTTGATTATTTGCGAAGGTTTGAAAAATAGTGATTATAAAAAATTTGAGATAGTTCGTCAATGCAATTCTGAAGACTGTGTATGTGATAAAAATACGATTATTGCTGTTGTCACGGATATTGAAAAAGATTTTGATTTGCCACATATAGGACTGAATGATTATCAAAAGGCTGTTGAATTAATATTGGAATATATAACAGAGGAGACAGTATCATGATTGACGGCTGCAATAGAACAATTGATTACATAAGGATTTCAATAACAGATCGTTGCAATTTAAGATGCATCTATTGTATGCCCGATAAGGGTATTCGATGGATAAGTCACGAGGAAATATTAAGCTATGATGAAATTGCAAGGCTTTGCAAAATACTTTCCGAACTGGGAGTGAAAAAAGTGAAAATTACAGGCGGTGAGCCGCTTGTAAGAAAAGGTGCTGCAACTCTTGTAAAGCAGCTCAAAACACAATGTGGAATTGAGATAGTGACACTTACTACAAATGGGATGCTACTCCTTGATCAGATAGATGAGTTAGCAGCTGCTGGAATTGATAGTATCAATATAAGTCTGGATGCACTTGATGAGGATAAGTTTTTTTCGATAACACGCAGACATGGTATGGATATTCTTTTGGCAGGTATAGAAAAAGCAATTTCTTATAAAAATATTAATGTTAAGATAAACTGTTTGCCTATGGATATAAATGACACTGAGTTATTAAAAATAGCAGGTCTTGCAAAGGATAGTAATATAAGTGTAAGGTTTATTGAAATGATGCCGATAGGATTGGGAAAACAACTGGAATGTCATAAGGAGGATGATGTAAAAGAGCTTTTGAAAAAAGAATATGGAAAAATGATTCCTTATACAAAAAAGATAGGAAATGGTCCAGCACATTATTATGAGATAGAAGGATTTTATGGAAAAATAGGTTTCATTAGTGCAATCACACATGAATTCTGTGATGATTGCAATCGAGTTCGTATGACGGCCAATGGCTTTTTTAAAACATGCCTGCAATATGAAAAGGGTGTAGATCTGAAGCTACTTATAAAAAGTGGAGCAAATGATAGTATACTTAAAAATGCTATGGAATCTGCCATATTTGAAAAACCAAAGTGTCACCACTTCTATAAGGAAGAGGGAGAGCAAAGTCTGGAATTTCACAATATGTCGCAGATAGGTGGTTAAGCTATTTTGATCAAAATTAAAAAAAATGGAGGCTTATATGGGCAAAGTTATAGCAGTATGTATAAGTGAAAAAAGAGGTTTTCAGAAAAAAAACATTTCAACGGCAAAATTTATTGAGAATTGGGGAATTGAAAATGATGCGCATGCAGGTAATTGGCATAGACAGGTATCCTTGCTTTCATATGAAAAAATTGAGGCATTTAAATCAAGAGGGGCAGATATAATAGATGGTGCATTTGGTGAGAACCTGGTTATAAGCGGATATGATTTTAATACATTGCCTATAGGGACAAAATTTAAATGCAATGATGTAGTGCTTGAACTTACACAAATAGGGAAAAAGTGCCATGACAAGTGTGAAATATTTAAAAAAATGGGAGAATGCATAATGCCGAAAAATGGTGTATTTACTAAGGTTTTGCATGGAGGTATTATTTCTGATGGAGATGATTTTCAAATAATAAAATAGCGGAGGTGATTAAAAATGTATGGAGTTGCTGTAATAACATTGAGTGATACTGCTTCTAAGGGGGAACGTATTGATGAAAGTGGAAGGATTCTATGCGAAATAGTAGAAAAAAGTGGGTATAAAGTGACTTATAAAATAATAATTCCTGATGATAGTGATACACTTACAAAGTTACTCTGTGATTTGGCAGATAATGATAAAGCAGATTTGATTTTAACAACAGGTGGTACAGGATTTTCTCAAAGAGATAATACACCTGAAGCTACAATGAATGCCATTGAACGAAGTGCAATGGGAATTTCTGAAGCTATCAGATATAGATCTTTGCAGATAACACCAAGAGCTATGCTATCAAGAGGAGTATCTGGCATACGCAAAAATGCCATTATTATAAATATGCCCGGAAGTCCAAAGGCTGTAAGAGAATGCCTGGAGTATATAATTGGAGCTGTTACTCACGGATTGGATATATTAAAAGGTAATGCTGTAAATTGTGCAACAAAATAAACAATTCCTAGAATTTAAAGGAAGAGTAAATGAGTTTACAGGCTTATATTAAAAAATTGTAGTATGCATTGTTTTATAGATAAATGCGAAGTTTACTAAAATTGGATAATGGAAATGATGAAGATTAGTGTTCGGTTTAGTTCGACAAATTATGAACAATTAAGTGCCTTATTGATAAGGAAAAAGTGGGATGATACTATTATATTATTGATTAGATTGCTTGTTGTGGAATTGAGCTTGCAAAATGGGATATTAAGGGGAAAAAATATTTGCATGTGGGAATGGAAATAATAGACTAATGATTAAGTTTTACGATTTTTATAATGAAGAATTAAAGGAGAAATTTATGGAAGAACTAAGCAATAAAAGGAAAGGTAAAATAACTAGCTTAATGGGTGTATTAGCAGCAGTATTTACAACTTCAATATTGGTAATAATACTACTAGCTGTAATTGAGGGAACAATTTCTGGTGTTATACTAAATTCAATTACTAAATCTGATAAATCGTTATCTATCATCGTATTTTGTATAATATCAAATATAATTATAGAGGTGTTACTTTTTGCTACATTTACAATATTTATGAAAAAAGCAGTTGATAATTTTGGAAATGTAGTTAATTCAATAAACTCTGGTGATTTGTCTGTTAGTATGAACTTAAAAGAAAATAAACTACTAAGTAGTATACAGGGGCATTTAAACTACATAACGGCAGAGATGCGAAAAATTATAGAAGGTACTTATAAACTCACAAAAGCTATTGTTAATGCCTCTTTTAATATGACAGATAAAGTAGATCAAGCTATGAATTCAATAACAGAAATAGAAAAAACAATTGATCAAATTGCAATAGGTGCTTCAGAACAAGTATCCGAAACTCAAAAAAGTGTTGATAAGATAGGAAAACTATCGGATCATATAGTCTTAGTTAATAATAGTTATCGTGATATTATTCAAGAAACTGATAATGTAAATCAATTAAATAAAGAAGGTCTTTGTATTGTAGAAAAATTAAGAGAAAAATCTGATGATTATAATATTTCTTCTGAAGAAATATTTGCATCTGTAGAAAATCTTACGGCAACTCTTGAAAGTGTTGAGCTATTTGTAACAGCTATACAAAACATTGCGGATCAGACTAATCTTTTAGCATTAAATGCTGCTATTGAAGCTGCAAGAGCAGGTGAGGCTGGTAAGGGATTTGCAGTGGTAGCTGATGAGGTGCGGAAGCTTGCGGAAGAAAGTAAAAATTCAACAGAAGAAATAAGTGGTATGATGAACAATATTAAAAATGATTCTCAGCAAGCAATTAATGCAATGAGATCAATGCAAAATGTTTCAAATGAGCAGCTTGCAGCAGTTGACCAAACCGAAATTTCTTTTAGAAGAATTGCAGAGGCAATTGGATTAATTACATTAAAGATTAATGATACAAGTAATACAATAAGGAAAATGGAGACATTAAAGAGTGAATCTATAGCTAGCATAGAACATACAGCTAATGTATCTGAACAAACAGCAGCTGCTAGTGAAGAATTGGCTGCAAGTGTTCAAACACAGCTAAAAATCTTTGAAGAAATGTCAACATCAGCAGGAGAATTAAGTCATATAGCCAAAGATATGGACAATAGTTTGAAAAAATACAAAGTGTAAGTATTAATTTTAGTATTACATAAAAACAAATTACTTATATTATGTAAAATGATTTGTAGGAATATAAATTTACGACAGTCTTTTTTACTAAGAAAAAGATTTAATGAATTAAAGCCAAAATTAAATTTATTTCTTTAGAATCTTCTTTGTGAATAATATCCTTTGCAGTAAATACTATTGAAGAAGAAAGAAGTAATGCAATTAATCTTCCATATAAAAAACATTTAAATCGTTCTATTTTCACATTTTTGACATTATCGATATTAAAAATGGATTTCCATATTTTAAACATTATCTCAATCTGCCATAGCAAAGAATATACGTCATGTATTTGTTGAGTAGATAACTCTCAAAGAAAATCTTGCATATAAGTTTTTAAAAGCTAAATATTTCCCAAAAACCACTTTTACCTGTAGGCTTCCAAAAACGTAAATGGATTCACTTTGGAGGTATAACCAATTCTCAGGCAAGTCAAAGAGAAAAGTTCTTGCAAGATATTATCCACAAAATTTAATAGTTAATTATAATGTTTAAAAGAGAGATTATGAAAAAATCTCTCTTTTTTGAGTTATGCAGAAAGGCCAACTATTAAAAGTCAAGTAGTTTATATTAATAGTTGTTCTGCACAGCCTGCCTTTTGTTGATTCAAGACATTAGGCACAATCAAAAAAATAACAAGTCCATCTGCCAGAAAAGTTCGTATATGCAGAAAAGTTCCGTATTGTAGCATAGCTACTCTTGTTATAAGTGCATAGCTGCTCTTTTCTAATGTGCCTATTTTCCATCATAAAGGAAGCTCGACTCGCATAACGCTCACTGAGTAAGCGATTCAAACCAAATCATAGGATTTGGGTTCACTGCTCACGTCAGCAGATTGCCCAATAGGCCCGCTATGAGACCAATATGCTCTTTTGCCATGATGAAAAATAATCATTGCATTTTGGACTTGTTATTTTCTTTCATGTGCCTTAAGCCTTATTGAATTTTCTGTATTCAGAAGGTGAGACGGAAAGCTCTTTTTTAAATATTTTTGAAAAAGCTAGTTGATCATCAAAGCCTAAAGAATTAGCTATGATAGAAATAGGTAATTCTGTAGTCGTTAATAATTTACAGGATTTTTTCAATTTTAATTCAATAAGGTATCTTTTAGGCGATAACTCATATTTTTGACTGAAAATTTTAGATAGATAGTTAGGATGTATTCCAAATGTTCTGGCGATATCTGCAATTTTTATTTTTTCTGGATAATTTATATCCAGAAAAAATTTAATTTCGTCGGCTAGTGAATTTTTAAAACCAAAGTCTTCATTAAAATTTAAATCTTCATATAACGAAGACATAATATCAAGTAAGATACTATTAGCTTTAAAATAATTACTAGTTGAAGAACCTTGCAACTCAATTATTTTGAATATGTTTTCTTTGTACTTATTAATATCCAAGTTATGAAAAACATGAATTTCGTTGGCAGAGTTCATAAGTTGATAAGTATACATTTGAGAATTGATTCCTAAAAAACCAATCCAAATATAGTGCCAAGGATTTTCTGAATCTGCTTCGTAATATGCTACTTTATTAGAAGGGATGATAAATGCATCTCCTTCAGAAACTGTAAATACATGGTCATTGATATGTAATTCTCCCTTTCCACTGAGAATAAAATGAATGAGTTGATAAGATCTACATATAGGACCATAATTATGTTTTGGTTCACACTCCTCGAAACCGGCACAATAAAAAGCAAAATCTGATAATGATTTAAACAATAAGGTATGATTAGTTTCTTTATATTCTTTCATAATCTAATATTAACATATAGCGATTAAAAAGTTAAGGCTATATAAGATAAAAAAAGTTACTAAAAAAGTAGAAAGATTAGATTTTTCCATATTCCTGTTCTTTTTATCTATAGAATTTAGGTGTTAAATGATGTTAATATAGGTATGAAAACGTTTGAAATTATAACCTCTCACAATTTATTATTTAAAGAAAGGGTGATTCAATATTTATATTACAAAAAAACAATTCTATCATTTAGAACCATACAAGGGTTTGATGAATGATCCTAATGGATTAGTATATTTTAATGGTCTGTATCATGTTTTCTTTCAGTGGAATAGAGTTGAATTAAATCATTCTTATAAAGAATGGGGACTATTTACTTCTGAGAATATGATATCCTGGAATTTCTTTGGGAGTGCGCTGCTGCCAGATCAATATTATGATTTTCATGGTGTATATTCAGGTAGTGGGTATGAAATCAATAATCAATTGTATTTATTTTATACCGGTAATAGTAGATTTGATGGAGAAAGAAAAAGTTATCAATGTTTAGCTATTTCGGAAGATGGCAAGAGATATCTAAAGAAGGGTCCTATTTTAACTACACCAAAAGAATATACTGAACATTTTAGAGATCCCAAGGTATTCAAGGGAAAAGAAAATCCTTTTTTTATGGTAATTGGAGGACAGTTACGTAATGGATGTGGTGCAATTGCACTTTGTCGTTCCAAGGATGGTGTTAATTGGGAATACGTAAATAAGTTAGCAATTTCTAATTCATGTCAAATGATTGAATGTCCTGATTTGTTCAATGTTGACGGAACTGATGTTTTAATATATTGCCCACAGAAAAGGGATAATAAAAAAGATGAAAGTCTTTTAAGTTTTGCAGTATATAAATTTGGGAAATTCAATGAAGCTGATGGAACATTTGATTCAAACAATTTAGATTCTAATTTTAAATTGCTGGATTATGGATTTGATTTTTATGCCCCACAGACATTTAAAGATAAAAGTGGCAGAAGATTGATGTTAGCATGGATGTCTAATATGGATGGAGAACAAGAAAAAAAATACTCTGAAAATGAAAAGAATTTACATTGCATGACTATTCCTAGAGAACTTAGTATTATTAGCAATACTTTATATCAAAGGCCAATTACAGAAATGTATGAATTGTTAGGAAAAGAATCATTAATGGAAATTAAAGATGGAAATATTGTTTTATATCCTGAAAAAAGATCGTTGTATCTAAGATTGCAAGAATTGAACATACAAGATAGTATATCAATAAATTTATTTAATAATGAATTTATATTAAGTTACAATAATTCTAAGCAGTTTTTAAAAATATCAAGAATGGATTGGGTTAGTAATGAATTAAAAGATAAATGTTATGATTTTGATGATTTAACAGAAATAGAAATATGGATTGATAGTTCAAGTGTTGAGATTTTTATTAATAAAGGTGAATTTTCACTATCTTCGAGAATTTATCCGATGATGGATAAGTTAACAATATCAATTGAAGGACTTAATCAATTTTCTAAAGTTCAAGCAAATGAAATTAGAGCTATTAAAATGAATGGGGGAGAATAAAAATGAGTGATAAAGAATTAGCAATGAAAATTATCGAAGAAATTGGTGGTAAGGAAAATATTGAATCAGTACAACATTGTGCTACCAGATTGAGAATTGTTGTTAGGGATAAAGAAAAAATTGATACTAAGAAAGTAGAGGAGTTAGATAAGGTAAAAGGTTCTTTCTTCAACTCTGGGCAATATCAAATTATTTTAGGTACTGGATTAGTTAATAGAATATATGATGAAGTTATTGCACTTATAGGAGATACAGAAAAAACTAATAAATCAGAAAAAGAGTCAATAAAATATGGAAATAAATTTCAACGTTCAATAAGAATGTTTTCTGATGTATTTGTACCAATTATTCCTGTTCTTGTTGCCACAGGATTATTTATGGGGCTAAGAGGACTTTTGACGCAAGAGGCAGTTTTAAATATTTTTGGATTGACAACTCAAAGCGTTCCACAACAATTTATAATTTTAACTCAAATATTAACAGATACAGCTTTTGCATTTTTACCTGCATTAATTTGTTGGTCTGCATTTAAAAACTTTGGAGGTAGTCCTGTTATTGGTATAGTATTGGGTTTAATGCTAGTTAGTCCTAATCTTCCAAATGCATATGCTGTTGGGCAAAATACAGCTGAGCCATTAGTGTTCTTTAATTTTATTAAGGTATCTGGATATCAAGGATCAGTTTTACCAGCATTTTTTACAGGTTTAGTTGCTGCAAAATTTGAAAAATTTATTCGTAGATATATCCCAGATGCAATTGACTTAATTATTACCCCTTTTTTGACATTATTAGTTGGATTACTACTTGCTTTATTTGTGTTAGGTCCAATCCTTCACTATGTTGAAATTGGCGTACTTAGCCTTGTAAAAAGTTTAATATTCTTACCATTTGGTATAGGTGGATTAATTTATGGAAGCTTTGGTCAATTGTTGGGCATTTTTGGAATACATCATATTTTAAATTTCTTGGAAATCAGTATGTTAGCACAAGATGGATGGAATTATCTAAATCCAATTGGAACTTGTGGAAATGTTGCTCAAGCAGGTGCAGTTTTAGCTGTAGCAATAAAAACGGTTTCGGCAAAAACAAAACAAGTTGCTTTTCCTTCTTGTTTATCAGCACTTTTAGGAATAACAGAACCAGCAGTTTTTGGGATTAACTTAAAATTTATCAAACCTTTTATTATGTCAATGATTGGTGGCGGTGTAGGTGGTTTCTTAGCCTCTATTTTACATTTAAAAGCTACTGGAATGTCGCTTACAGGAATACCTGGAACATTGTTATACTTAAATTCACAATTACCTTTATATATATTAGTTAATGTTGTATCCTTTGCAGTTGCCTTTATATTGACTTACTTCATTGGATTTAATAAAGAAATGGAGAATAAATAACAAATGAGCATTAACTTTCAAAAAAACGGCTTAATAGCGCATATAAAAAATAGTTCTATTAGTTATATTCTTGAAGTAATTGATGATAAATATCTTATTAATAGATATTTTGGTAAAACAATAAGAGAATACAGGGAGACTAATTCCTTCCAGTATTTTAAGCGAGGATATAATACTCAACATTTAAGCAGTATTGAAAATTTATCTTTTGATGATTTTCCATTTGAATATCCTACAAGAGGTCATGGGGATTACAGGATACCTGCTATTTCCATTACTCAAGCAACAGGTATAGATTTTATTGATCTAACATTTAAAGAATGGAGAATTTTAAATGAAAAGCCAAAGATAAGCGGATTGCCTAGTACATTTTCAGAAGAGGGAGAAACAGAAACTCTGGAAATAATATGTGAGGATATTTCTGCAGGAATTAGAGTGTATATGTACTATTCAATATTTGATAATCTAGGGATAATTGTTAGGCATCAGAAAATAGAGAACTTTGGTAAACAAAAGATAACCATTAATAGTGCTAAAAGTTTATCTTTAGAATTGCCTGCGAAAGATTATGATTTCTTATCATTGTATGGAACTCATGCTAAAGAAGCTAACGTCAGTAGATTTGCCCTTCATAGAGGAATTCAAAAAATTGAAAGTGCACGAGGAGCAAGTAGTCCACAACATCAACCATTCTTTGCACTAGTATCTCCAGATACATGCGAAGAATCAGGTGAAGTATACGGGTTTCACTTAATATATAGTGGAAGCTTCTCTGCTGAAGTGGAAAAAGATCAATTTGGCAATGTAAGAGCTCAAATGGGGTTAAACCCAGATAATTTTAAGTGGTCATTAGAGAGTGGTGAAATATTTGAGACACCAGAAGTAGTAATAAACTATAGCAATAATGGTTTAAATGGTATGAGTCAAAATTTTCATAAATTATATAAAAGTCATTTGATTCCAAAAAAATTTATGAATCAAGAACGCCCTATCTTATTAAATTCTTGGGAGTCCATGTATTATGATGTCACACTTGATAAAATTGAACAACAATCAAATATTGCACAAGAATTAGGTATAGAACTATTTGTGTTAGATGATGGTTGGTTCAGGTTGACCAATAGCAGCAAGACCTCTATGGGAGATTGGAAATGCAATGAGAAAAAATTACCAGGTGGCATAAATAAAGTTGCTGAAATAATTCATAAAAAAGGCTTGAAATTCGGGCTGTGGTTTGAACCAGAAATGATTTCTAAGGCTAGTAATTTATATTCTGAGCATCCTGAATGGGCATTGCAAATCCCAAACTATCCTATGGTAGAGGGACGAAATCAATATGTGTTAGATTTGTCAAGGAAAGATGTGCAGGAATATATAATTAATATATTTCATGATTATTTGAAAGATGGACAAATAGAATATATAAAATGGGATATGAATAGACCTCTAACTGAAGTAAATTCATTAGCATTAGATTTCGGCAGAAAAAGCGAAATTTGGCATCGCTATATATTAGGGTTATATTATGTACTTGAAACAATAACTTCCACATATCCAAATGTATTATTTGAAGGGTGTTCGAGTGGTGGTGCTCGTTTTGATCCAGGTATGTTATATTATACTCCTCAAATCTGGACTAGTGACAATACTGATGCATTTGATAGAACTATTATTCAATCAGGGTATAGCTTATTATATCCACCTATTGCAATGGGAGCACATGTTAGTATTACTCCTAACCATCAAACTGGTAGAATAACTTCAATGAATACTAGATATCAAGTAGCTCGCTTATTTAATCTTGGATATGAATTAGATTTATCAAAATGTCAGGATTATGAAATGAAAGAAATAGCTGAGCAAATAGCTGAAAGTAAAAGAAATAGAAAATTTATACAATATGGTGATTTTTTTAGACATGATGTCCCAAATGATAATTATAGTATGTGGTCTACTGTTAATTCAGATAAGACTGAAGCTATAGTGATAATCTTTCAAAAATTTTATAATCCAATAAAAAGTCACTGTCTATTTAAGTTGAATTATTTAAATTCTGATTTTGATTATTGTGAAAAGAATACTGGTAAAATTTATGGAGGCGATGAACTCATGAGTGTTGGCCTATCTATTCCACTGATTAAAAGTGATTTTCATGTATTTGCATTTCATTTCGAAAAGATTAGTTGAAATGAAAGATATCAAAATCTTAAGGTATATTAGCCTTAATTAATAAAAGTAAGAACAAAGATGTCTATAAATCATCTTTGTTCTTACTATATACCTATAAGAGCTAATACTATCAGACATATCATCAAGTGCAAAGTAACTATTTAATTAGGAAAATATAGAATTCTAAATGTTAGAACGTTAGAATAATCAATGCATATTGGATTATAAATAAAGGAATATTAAAGAAATGAGGTGTGTGCATAATGGGAATCTGATGGAGATGATTTTGACATCATGATCCGTTACTTAAGCAGATACATGGGACACTCCTGCCCACAAAACACCATGTATTATCTACACATAGCAGTAACTGTGATTCCTGAAATTAGAAAAATGGCGAAAGATTATGAGGATATCCTCAATTGTATAAAATAAACAAAAAATTTATTCTGAGGATTTTAGCATTCAGTTAGGTTATCACGCAACTTTTATGCAATACTCAGAATAATCTATTGATCAGAATAAAGCTGATTATTAAAACATCAGAATAATCAGCTGAGCGTGATCTGCGAATGACTAATGTTAAGCAAAAAATATCTGGAACATTTAGAAGTCTAGAAGGTGCAAATTTATTTACTAGAAATCGTGGATATGTATCCACGATTCGGAAAAATGGTTTAAATACTCTTTACTCCATAAAATCTATTTTTACTTTTTATCCAGTCGATCCGACCTTAGTTTAGCTAAGATACAACAAATAGGGGTATTAGTTTAGTTAATACCCCTATTTGTTGTATCTAAAATTATATGAAATTTAAATTTCATTACTATGCCTGAATAGTTACCTAAATACTTATAAAAACAAATATTTTAATTTATGTATGATTTTAGCATATATTAAGTAGATATAGCTGAACAGTGATTATTTTTGTATAAAAATAATCATAATAAAACACCATAAAAGTAAATTCATGAAAACTATTGTATAATATGGAATATTATGATAATATTAAAATAGTTACTTTTTAGAAAATAATTTAAGTAAGAAAGTCTGCGCCCCGACCAAGAGTTACAGACTTTCTTATGCTTTGCAATACTCTTTTAAGGATTTGCCTAAAAGTATTATACCAGCTATTTCTTTAAAGTCTTATATTTTAGTAGAACGGATGAGATTATATAAAATGATAAAACTATATGCTATTAATATTTCTAAAGGCATTGAGCCTAAGATATTTGATAAATTATTACAATATGTATCCAAGGAAAAGCAAGAAAAAATTAAAAGATTCATTAGTAATAAAGATGCACTTAGAACCCTAATTGGGGACATTTTAATTAGATACATCATATGTAGGAATCTTTCAATATTGAATGAAAATATAGTTTTCGAAGTAAATGAATATGGTAAGCCTTATTTAAAGAACTCTAAAGATTTTTATTTTAATATATCTCATGCAGGAGATTGGGTTGTTTGTGCTGTAGGAAAATCTGATGTTGGTGTAGATGTAGAGCTAGTTAAAGATAAAGGTATAGAATTAAATATAGCTAATAGTTTTTTCTCAGCTGAAGAGTATCAATATTTGATGTTACAACGTGAAGAAGAAAGAGTAGATTATTTTTATGAACTTTGGACATTGAAGGAAAGCTATATAAAAGCTGTCGGAAAAGGGTTATCAATACCATTAAATTCATTTTGTATAATTAAAAATAATAATGTGATAAAAGTTGTATCAAAAAATAACCCAGATAGTTTTTACTTTAAACAATATTTTTTAGATTCTAAGTATAAATTGGCAATATGTGTTTATGAATAAGTAAGCATTTTTATGTTGTGAGCTTTATAAATTAATAATGTTAAGGAAAAGGAGGGTATCATGAAAAAAGTAAAATTATTCTGTATACCATGCGCGGGAGGAACAGCTGTATCATATTTAAAATGGAAAAATTATTTGCATTATATGATTGAATTGTGCCCAATTGAGTTGAGAAATAGAGGGAAAAGACTTAGTGAACAAGCTTATGAAGATATAGATGAGGCTGTAAATGACGTATTTAATTCAATTAAATATTCAATAACTGATAGAGACTATGCATTATTTGGCCATAGCATGGGAGGACTAATAGTGTATGAACTTTATTATAAATTATATAATTATAAGATCCCGTTACCTAAAAATATTTTCATATTCGGAAAAGAACCTCCGAGCATACCATATAGTGGAAAGATTTATCATAAGTTAAATGATGAGGATTTTAAAGAAAGTATTATGAATATTGGCGGGACACCTAATGAAGTAATTGAAAATGAAGAGGTATATAATTTCTTTGCTCCTATTATTAAAGGTGATTTTAGAATTACTGAAAGATATATATACAATCAGAAAGAAACATTAATGGACTGTAATATTGTAGTTATTAATGGCAGAGAAGATAAAATATCTTCTAATAATTTAGATGAATATAAGAAATATACAAATAAGAAATGTAGTATACATTGGATAAAAGGTGGACACTTTTCTTTATATGAAAACCCATTAGAGACATTGAGAATAATTAATAATTCATTGATATGAACTATAGAAGAAATAAATAGGATATAAATACAAAAAAGTTAAATTTTTAATAAAATATAGGGAGGCAATATTATGAAATATTCAATAGCAACAAATTTTGACAAGGAACTAATTCATGAAATAGCACGTCTAGACAAGAAAAACTGTATTAAAGTTGTATATGGAAAGTTAAAAAGCGACATTGTTGGTGGCGGTAGAGCTGCTATGATATTACCAGAAGTATCTATGCAGGAGTTAAAAGAGTATGTGGATTTATGCCATGAGAATAATTTAGAGTTCAACTATCTTTTGAATCCAATGTGTTTAGGTAATAAAGATTTAGTAAAGGAATCTAGAACTAAAATGATGGAGTTTATCACTCAATTAGTAAATTTAGGTATAGACTGGGTTACAGTAAATTCTCCTAATTTATGTAAGATAGTTAAAACTGAATTTCCACATATAAAAATATCTGTGGGTTTACATGCCTGTGTTTCTGAATTACAGCATATAAAAAATTGGGTTGAGCTAGGTGTGAATGAAATAACTCTACAATTAAATAACACAAGAAATTTTGATCTTTTAGAGAATATGCTAAAGTTTACGAAGGGGACAGGTGTAAATTTAAGAGTTATTGCAAATACATTCTGTTTACACAATTGTTCATATAGAATATCCCATTCAACTGGACAAGCACATGCAAGCAGTACTAATGAACCTACAGAAAAACAATTTATGGATTATTATGTAATGTCATGCACACGAGATAAAGTGAATAACCCAACTAATTTTGTTGCTGCAGATTGGATAAGACCAGAGGATGTTAAATATTATGAAGGACTTAGTGAAAAGACAGGAAATTATGATTTTTCTATTAAGTTAGCTGAGAGAACAAAATCAACTTCTTTCCTTGTTAGAGTTGTAAAAGCATATCTATCTAGAAGTTATGATGGTAACTTACTTGATCTTATGTTATGGCCAAGTAAAGAAACATTAGCAGTAGAAGCTGGAGAAAAGCAACAACAAGAAATTGAGAATATGTCTCAGGAAGAAAAGGAAGTATTTAAGACCTTCGTAAACTTCTATCATCTCCCTGATGTATATGTTGATAATAAAAAACTTAATGGTTTTATAGAGAAATTTGTTAATAGCTATGATTGTAATCAAAAAGTATGTGGTGAATATTATAGTGAAAATAATGGAATGTTAAAATGTTCATACTGTAGCAAATGGGCTCACGATGCTGTAACATTTAATGATAAGCAAAGAGAAGATTGGCTAAAGGAATCTAATGTCCTTTTAAATGAAATAAGCAAAGGAACTGTGATTCGCTAATTTCAACAAAAATGATTTATGTTACAAAGAAAGAGTTAATAGTTGATTTTATATAAAATCAACTATTCTTTAAAATATTTTAGAATTAGGTAATTTAGTTTATGAACGCCATAAGGAGAGATTAATATTTTGCTAAAAAAGATTTGAAACCCAAGTGGTTTAGGATTTTTCAAGTGGCTGAAAGATTTAATTTAAGGAGGAATTTATATGAATGATATAGCTATAATCGGTATTGGATGTCGTTTCCCAGGAAGTGCAAATAGCCCCGATGAATTTTGGAATCTTATTAAGAATGGTGTTGATGCAACTACAGATGTTAAAGATGAACGATGGAGTAAAAGAACATATTATAATAAAAATATATTAGTACCTGGAAAAATAAAGACTATTCATGGCGGATTTATAGATGAAATAGATAAATTTGATCCTAGTTTTTTTGGGATTTCGCCTAAAGAAGCTAATTATATGGATCCACAACAAAGAATTTTATTAGAAGTAACTAATGAAGCTATGGAAGATGCAGGTATTATATCTACATCTTTAAAAGGTAAAAGTGTAGGTGTATATGTGGGAGCCTTTACTGTTGATTATAAAATAGTAGCTTTTAATCCACTCAATTTAGAGAGTCTAGATGTTTATTCATCTGCAGGTTCAATGATGACAATGTTATCAAATAGATTATCATATATATATGATCTAAGAGGGCCAAGTATGACAGTAGACACAGCTTGTTCTAGTTCTTTAGTAGCAGTTCATCTTGCTTGTGAAGGAATAGAGAATGGTGATTGTGAGATGGCAGTAGTAGCAGGTGTCAACATAATGATTACACCTCAATATAGTATAGCTGAAAGCAAAGGACGATTTTTATCACCTGATGGAAGATGCAAAGCTTTCGACTCAAGCGCTAATGGGTATGCTAGAGGCGAAGGTGCAGGCGTTGTTATATTAAAACCATTAGAAAAGGCTTTAGCTGATGGTGATGATATATATTCTGTTATAAAAGCCACAGGAAGTAATCAAGATGGTCGTACACCTGGTATTACAGTACCTAATGGAGAAGCTCAAGAAAGTTTATTGAGAGAAACTTGTGCAAAAGCTAATATTTCTCCATCAGATATAACTTATATGGAAGCACATGGAACAGGTACTCCAGTAGGGGACCCTATTGAAGCAAATGCAATAGGTAATGTAGTGAAGCTTGGTAGAGAGGGTAAACCAGATTGCATTATTGGGTCAGTAAAAACTAATATAGGACATCTTGAAGCAGCCTCTGGTATCGCTGCTTTGATAAAAGTAAGTCTTATGTTAAAGAACAAGAAAATACCACCACATCTTCATTTCAAAAATCCTAATCCTCAAATACCATTTAAAAAACTAAGGATAAAAGTAAATACTGAATTAAATGATTTCACATCATCTACAGGTAAATTGATATCAGGAATAAATTCATTTGGATTTGGAGGAACAAATGCAAATGTTATACTAGAAAATATATCTGAAAGTGAAACAGACAAGAAGACTAATAAGAAAGATGATCTTAATATCGCCATAATATCAGGAAAGTCACAAGAAGCGCTTTATGATGCAGCATCAAGTATGAAGAATTATCTTTCTAATAATATTAACAATGAAGATATATCTATCCAGGATATTACTTATACATTATTAAATAAAAGGAGTCATCATGAGTGTAGATTAGCTTTTCCAGTGAATGACAAAGAACAAATGGCCCAATATCTTGATGCTTTCGTTGATAAACAAGTTAGAAAAGAGATGTTCAATGAAAAATGTGAATTTAAAGATAAAAAAAATATTGTATTTGTTTATACCGGGATGGGTCCAATTTGGTGGGCTATGGGACGTGAATTATTATGTAAAGAAGAAGTATTTAAAAAAACAGTAGAAAAATGCGATAAATTAATAAAAGAGTATGCTGGCTGGTCTATTTTAGAAAAGTTATTAGCTAATGAAGAAGATTCAGAATTGGATCAACCACAATATGCACAACCAGCAAATTTTGTACTCCAAGTTGCATTAACAGAACTATGGTGTTTATATGGTGTTGAACCCAATGCAATTGTAGGACATAGTGTAGGAGAAGTAGCTGCTGCATATGCTAGTGGATCTTTAGATTTGGAACAAGCTGTAAGAGTAAGTATAGAAAGAAGTAAAGCTCAACAAAAGATGGTTGATAAAGGAACCATGATGATTGCAGATATTTCAGAAGGAGAGGCTAAAGAGCTGCTTAAAAGCTATGAAAGTGTTTCTATAGGTGTTGTTAATAGTGATAAATCTGTTACACTATCAGGAAGTAGAGATGCCTTAGAGGAAATAGGAAAAGTGTTTGAAACTAAGGGAATATTCACAAAATTCCTTAGAGTAAATGTAGCATATCATAGTTATCAAATGGATGTATTAAAAGATGATTTTGAAGCTTCAATTAAAGGATTAACTAGTAGTAAACCAACAGTTCAAATATATTCTACTGTAACAGGTAGTAAATCCAATGGATATTTATATGGAGAAGATTACTGGTGGAGTAATGTAAGAGAAACTGTTAGATTTAAGGATGCAATAGATAATTTATTAGAAGACGGTTACAGAGTATTTGTAGAGATAGGTCCTCATCCAGTTCTTAAGAGTAGTATAGAAGAATGTATGATAAATAAGAATATTGAAGGCAGAACTATACCTTCAATAATAAGAAAAGTAGATGAGCAAGTCACATTCTATAGTTCTTTAGCCCATATTTATACTTTAGGATATGATATTGATAAGGAAAAAATATCACCTAAAGAGGGGAAATTTGTTAAGATACCATTATATCAGTGGCAAAATAGGAGATATTGGAATGAATGCGAGGAATCTATAGAGATTAGAACAGGATTTAATAATAATCATGTTTTAGGTAGAAAGCTTAGAACTCCAATTCCAACTTGGGAAAATGAAATCAATGTCGAAGGGTATCCATATTTACTAGATCATAAAGTGCAAGATGCTTTACTTTTCCCAGGTGCTGGGTATTTAGAAATGGGATTAACATTCTTAAAACAATATGTGCCAGAGGAAAAATGTAGGATTGATAATATAAATTTTCATAAAGCAATGTTCTTAAAAGAAAATGGAAATGTACATGTTCAATTTGTCTTTAATCCCCAAAATAAACAATTCGAAATATATAGTAGATATGTTGAAGATGGCGACAGATGGACTTTAAATGCGACTGGAAAAGTATCAAAATCTATGAGAGTAAGCATGGATGATAAATTAGATATAGATGCTATTAAAGAGGAGTGTACTGAAGAAATAAATAAGGACGAATGTTATAAGCTATTTAATAAAAAAGGATTCCAATATGGCCCTAATTTTCAAAGCATTGAAAAGGCATATAGGGGAAGTGATTTTGTATTAAGCCATATAAAAGTAGCTGATATCGATTTCTTAAACGAAGAAGAATATGTGCTACATCCTACAATAATTGATGGTTGTTTCCAAGGTATGATTTCTGTAATGTCTAACTTTAAAGATATTGAAAATACAAATAAACTGTTCTTGCCTACAAGTGTAGATAGTATACAGGTTTATGGAAAGCCACAAGAAAATATGTTAGCTTATATAAAAATAGTTTCATCAACAGAAGAGCATATAAAAGGAAATATTATTTTATGTGATGATTTTGGTAATACAATAGCCAGCATTAAGGGGTTCACAGTTCGTGATGCAGATTCTTCTTCAGTATCAGAAAAAAGTGCTATTGAACAAACAACATATGATTTTAAGTGGTATAAAGTTAATGATGTAAATGAATTAGGATATAAAGCTGATGAACTTGAAGAAAATGAAAAAAGAGATTTTAGTGAAAAAAGATTATGGATAGTATTTGATGATAATGCAGAACTTGGAGAAGCACTAACTAAGGAACTTATTCAAAAAGGTCAAGAATGTATAAATATTATACCAGGAGTAGAGTATAATATTCTTAATGAAGGAAGAACTATAAGTATAAATGTCGATAATGAAGAAGATTTTGATAGTTTAATTGCATATATAGTTGAGAAGTCTGATGTTAAAATTGGTGGCATACTACATTTATGGAACTTAAGAGCAAGTTATAGTAAAGACATGGAAGCAAGCTATCTTCAAGAATTTCAATCAATAGGATGTATGTCTATTATTAATTTCATAAAGGCTTGTGAGATTAGGCAAGTATCTGCGCCAATCTGGATTATTACAAGAGGTGTTCAAGCAATAAATGGATTCATAACAGAACAAGCATTACCTCAATCACCAGTATGGGGGCTTGGAAAAGTTATAGGTTATCAAGAATATCCAGATATGTTTGGGAGCTTAATAGATTTAGATCCAACGCCTTCAAAGTATGATGTTGAATGCATTATAAGTCAGATTCAAACAGAAGACACTGAAACTCAAGTAGCATTTAGAGGTAAGTTTAAATATGTTCCTCGTGTTATAAAATCAGGTGTCGTTCAAACTAGTGTAGTAAGTGAATTTAAGTCAAATAAAAGTTATGTAATAACTGGTGCTTTTGGTGCATTAGGTATGTTAGTAGCAAAATGGATGGTTAAGAATGGAGCAAGAAGGCTTATTCTATTTAGTAGAACTGAGATTTCAGAACGTAAGAACTGGAATAGTGTAGATAAAAATACTACGTTAGGGAAGAGAATAGATTTTATTAAAGAGCTTGAAGATGAGGGTGTAAATGTACACTTAGGCTGCATAGATGTATCTGATAAAGAAGATTTAACTAAATATATGAATGAGTACTATGAAAATGGATGGTCAGAGGTTGCTGGTGTAATACATTGCGCAGGTGTAGTTAGAGATAAACTTTTAAATAATATGGATAAAGCAACGTTTGATACAGTTATAAAACCTAAGATAGGAGGAGCCTGGAATCTTCATAAAGTATTTGAGGATAAGCCTTTAGATTTTTTCATACTTTTCTCATCAGTATCATCAACAATAAACATAACAATGGGTCAATCAAATTATGCATCAGCTAATCAATTTATGGATATATTATCAAGCTATAGGAAGGTTAAGGGACTTCCGTGCATTAGCATTAACTGGGGACCATGGTCAGAAGTTGGTATGGCATCTGAAAATAATCTAGTTAATTATTTTGAAAGTAAGGGAATAGGAAGTATAAATCCTTATCAAGGAATGAGGACATTAGATAATATATTAAATTATAATATGTCTCAAGTAATTGTATTATCAGCTAAGTGGTCATTGTTAAGAAGCTTATTCTTAATGAAATACACACCAGCTATGGTTGCTTATTTATGTGAGAATAATACTGAATCAATAAGTGATGATAATGATAACGAAGGAAAAGAAGCAATTTTGAAATCTATTTTAGAAACTAGTGACATGGATGAAAGAAAGAGCAAAGTTAGAGAGCATTTAATTATTCTTATAGCTAAAATATTCGGATCAGATAGAAATAATTTAAATACAATCAAGTCATTAGGAGAATTAGGTATGGATTCATTGATGGCTACAGATATAAGAAGAAATATTGAATTGGTATTTAAGGCTAAGATATCCATGGTTGAACTTATGAAAGGAATAAGTGTAGATGAATTAGCAGGAAAATTAATGACAAAGATTTCTGATAATGATGATGTGTTTTTAGTTCAAGATGAAGTATTATATACTCATGTGGAAGCTGACACAGAGAGCACTTATGAGCCATTCCCATTGACAGATGTTCAAATGGCTTACTTTACTGGCAGAAATAATAGCTTTGTACTTGGTGGAGTAAGTACACATATGTATATGGAAATGAATTCTCATGTTGATATTAAAATATTTAATGAAGCATTAAATAAAGTTATTGAAATTCATCCAATGCTAAGAACTGTATTCTTAGATAATGCACAGCAACAAATTTTGAGAGAAATTCCACAATATAAAATTTCTTTGAAGGATATAAGTAGTTACAGCGAGGAATTTAAAGAAAGAGAAATTGTGAAAATGCGTGAACAATTATCTCATAAGGTATTTGATCCATCAAAGTGGCCATTGTTTTCAATTAAAGCATTAAAAATATCAGATGAATATGTTCATTTATTCATAGGATTTGATATGTTAATTACAGATGGTACAAGTTGGAAAAAAGTTGGGGATGAATTATCTAGAATATACTATCATCCAGAAGAAGTTACCGAGAAAATTGACTTTACATTTAAGGATTATATGCGAGGATATACAGAAATTAAGAACTCAAAAGCATATGAAGTTGATAAAAAATATTGGTTAGATAAAATTGAGACATTTCCTAAGTCACCTAATGTTGAATTAAAGGTTGCACCGAAGGATATTAATAAACCCCATTTTAGGAGACTTATTACAATCTTTACTGAAAGTGAAACAAAAGAATTGAAGAAATTAGCAAGACGGAATAATATATCACAATCAGTATTATTTTGTACAATATATTCTATGGTTTTATCATACTGGAGTAATCAAGATAAGTTAGCTATTAATGTTACTGTATTTAATAGATATCCATTTAATGAACAAGTGGATAAATTATTAGGTGATTTTACATCATTAATTTTATTAGGTATTGATTTTAGGGAAGAAAACTCATTCTGGGATAAAACAAAGAATATACTCAATGTAATGACTGAAGCTCTTGAGCATAAACATTTTGATGGTGTTGAATTTATTCGTGAATTAAGTAAGCAAAGTGATATTGTAGACGATATTGTTATGCCAGTAGTATTTACTAGCATGCTTTCAGGAGATGGTACTGAATTGGATGGATGGGCAAGCTTGGGAGATATTAAAACTACTTTAAGCCAAACTCCACAAGTATATTTAGATAATCAACTTATAGAGATTAATGGCAAATTAAATATTGTTCTAGATTATGTTGAGAATTTATTCTACGAGCATGATATAGCGAATATGTACAATACTTATATTGAAATTGTTCGTGTATTAATAAAAGGAGAAGATATTACTAAGATAGAGCTTGTTCAAGAAGATAGAGACATTATAAATAATTATAATGATACAGATGACGTCATTAATAATACAACTCTACAACAATTGTTTATAGATCAAGCTGCTAAGACGCCAGAAAATATAGCTGTAAAGTTTAAAGATCAAGTGATTACCTATAAAGAACTTGATATAAGATCTAATGGTGTATCTGTATACTTAAGAGACCAAGGTGTAAAGTGTAAAGATTATGTGGCTGTACTAGGAGAAAGATGCATAGATACTATTGTAAATATATTAGGGATACTTAAAATTGGAGCAGCCTATGTACCAATAGATATTGATTGTCCCGAAGATAGAAAACAATATATTATGGAAAATAGTAATTGCAAGTGTATGCTTACTTCTGAATTGAATAAAAAAGTAGATATATCAATATATGAAAATAAAGAAACTATAGAAGTATATAATGATGCTGAAGATACTGCATATGTAATCTATACTTCAGGAAGTACTGGTAAACCAAAAGGTGTGGTAATAAGCCATAAAGCTGCAGTTAATACTATACTTGATATAAATAAGAGATTTAATGTAGGGCAAGATGATAAAATTATTGGTCTTTCTTCAATGAATTTTGACTTATCTGTATATGATATATTTGGCTCATTGTCTTCTGGTGCAGTACTTGTAATGGTACCAAGCTTAAGGGATATAGATAATATCACAGATATAATTAAGAAAGAAAGGATTACCATTTGGAATTCGGTGCCTGCAATTATGGATATGCTGATAGATAATATGGGTGGCAATAGTGTTAGTTTCGAAAGTATACCATTCTGGCAAGCTGAAGGTGAAGTTGCTGCTGATATGTTAGTTGAATATGATGAAAATACTTCAGTAAGACTGGTTATGCTCAGTGGAGATTGGATACCATTAGGATTACCAGGGAAAGTAGTAGATAAATTTACAAACTCAAAAATAATAAGTTTAGGAGGAGCTACAGAAGCTTCAATATGGTCAATTTATTATCCAATTGAAAATATTGATAATTCATGGAGAAGTATTCCTTATGGTAGACCATTAATGAATCAAAGGATTTATATTCTTAATAACAAATCTCAGATTTGTCCTATAAATGTTCAAGGAGAAATATGTATAGGGGGAATAGGTATAGCTACAGAATATATGGGTGATTTAGAAAAAACGGAGGCAGCATTTATTGATCATCCGACTTTAGGAAGACTTTATAAAACTGGTGACAATGGAATTTTAAGAAGAGAAGGTTATATAGAATTTTTAGGAAGAAAGGATAGTCAAGTTAAAATCAAAGGCAATAGAATTGAACTTGGTGAAATAGAACATTGTTTATCAGCTATCACTGGAATAAAGAATGCTGTTGTAATTGATTGGACTGATAAGAAGAGCATTAAATATTTATGTGCTTATGTAGTAAGTGATGAAGAGTTAAATGTTGAAAAGATAAGAGAACATTTATCAAAACAACTCTCTGAATACATGATACCGGCCAAATACATTAAGATAGATAGTATTCCATTATCATCAAATGGTAAGGTTGATCGAAAATTACTGCAAGCTCCAGCAGATGTTAATATTGAAACTAAGTTCATGGCACCAAAAAATGAAATAGAAATAAAATTGGAAGCAATATGTAGGGATCTACTTGGTAGAGATGAGAAAATAAGTATTGATGAAAGTTTATACAATCTTGGTTGGGATTCTATAAGAATGATTTCATTTTCAACAAAGATTAAAGCTGTATTTGGAGTAGAATTAGCATTTTCTATTTTAGTTGCATATCCAACAATTAAGAATATAGGAGAATTCATTTTAAATAAGAATACTAATAGCCAAAAGATATATACCGTTTTAAATGAAAAAGCGGAGAATAAAATTTTTGCATTCCCTCCAGCTTTAACATTTGGAATAGCATATAAAGAGCTTAGTGGATTATTAAATGATCATTCAATATATGCATTTGATTATATTAATGATGAAGATATTATTAATGTTTATGCTGAAGAAATATTAAAGGTTCAAGAAAGTGGACCTTATAAATTACTTGGATATTCTGGCGGTGGAAGTATTGCTTATGAAGTAGCTAAAGAATTGCAACATAAAGGATATGAAGTCTCTAAAATTATACTGATGGATACAAACTATGGATTAGATAATCACGTAGCTAACATGGAATTAGAAATAGTAAATGCTTTTAAGGTTGAAACTATAGGAATAGTTTCAGCAAAGTTATTTGATAATTTTTCTGATATAGATAATATAAATACTGATCTTGAAGAGAGAATAGATAAATATTTAAATATGTTAACTTGTAAATGCTCTACCAATGGACAAATAAATGCAGATTTATATTATATTGTTGCTGATAAAACTGTTAAAGATTATAGAAGTACATTAAGAGATACAGATTATAAGTGGAAAGAGCTAACTAGTGGAGAATTTTATGAATATCAAGGATATGGCAGTCACAATGATATGATATTTGGAGATTACGTAAAGAGAAATTCAGAAATAATAAAATCTATATTAGATAAGTCTTAAACTAAAAACTTATAATAGATTGTTAGATAAAAATAAATTTCCATACTCTTTTGGATTATCATCCAAAAGAGTATGGGTCCAATCTATTAAAAATAATTATATATTAGACAGGAGGACTCTGATTTATGAGTAGTAATCCATCATTAGACAAAAATAAAAGTTTGAAAAAAGTGTTTTGGTCACCTGCAGCAACATGGAAACAAGAAAGTAATAATATAAAGATAGAAATATTTTTGTATAAAGGAATTATAACAAAGTTATTTCCAAAATTCTATTTTTTAACACAAAAAGGTATAGAAGTGGAATCTCTAATCAATGAATTTAAGGACGTAGAAACTAATAACTTAGTAGGATTTATAAATGACTTGATAAAGAAAAAAATATTAGTTACATCGATATTAACTCCAGCAGAGATATTTTATTCTCAAAGTTATATTTTTGATAATAAGTATAGTAAAGAAATAAAAATAAATGAAGAAAAGTTAAATGATTTTAAATATAAACAGCTGACAAGAAGTCGTAATTTTAATTTCGATGAAAAGTTATTATTGAATGATAAGGAAAATTTTCCTGAATTTATAACTGATAGAAAAACACTTAGAAGTTTTAATGCAACAAAGAAAATTAGTTTTCAAGTTTTCTCATCTTTACTAGCTTCTTTTAGACAAAGAAAAAACGAAAATGGTGAGATAAGATATTATTATGCAAGTGCTGGTGGATTATATCCAATAGATGTTTATTTGTATGTTAAAGAGGATAGAGTAGATAACTTACGTAAAGGTATATACTATTATGATCCCGAAGATAATTCAATTAATATGGTTAATTCTAAATGTGAAATAAATGCTGACTATCATTATTTCACTAATGAGTCAATAAGTAAAGAATCAGCTTTTTCAATATTTTTCATATACAATGCAGAAGCTAATATGCCTAAGTATGGTGGAAATGGATATTTGTATGCATTAATTGATGGAGGAATTATGGTAGGAACTCTTACTAGTATCGCTGAATTAAATGGCATAGGGTTATGTTCTATTGGAGAATCAAATTTTAAGAAAATTGAAAAATATTTTAATTTAAATAAGAATCAAGTATATATTCATTCAATTGAATTAGGACTAAAAAAATAATTAAACTTAGATTCAGCAAATACTTTAGCAATAAGCTTCCAATAGTAAATGTTGATATTCTGAAGTCTGAGATTACTTGCTGTTTATTGCATTTTCAACTCAATTATGTTCTCTAATAATTCATTCATATGAGAAAATTTAAATACCAGAAATATCCATAGTCATAGATATTTCTACTTACTCAATAATATATTATTATAAGAGCTTAGAGTTCATTAAACTGGTTCCTATATCAAAGATAATTTAAAAAAGAGGGTTACGCTATTATCAGCTGATTTCTGTATTGTACAGGAGTCAGCTTGTTTAAATGTAACCGTAGAATGATAACATCTTATCTTACTATCCATAATCAAAAAAACAATTTCAGATATATCAATATAAATTTCAGAGTACTTATATTTTATCTATATTCTACAGGATAGAAATTGCCTCCAATTGCTAAAATATTCAAAAAGAAGACTTTTCATTGCTTTGCCGAGTATGTATTTTATATTTACCCAATACCCTAAATACCACCAACCGAAGGATAGCAAAAATGCCACAGTAGAGTTAATAGAATTACAAAAAAAAAATTGACTGCAAGTCAAAAAAGTATTGACTACAAGTCAAAAAATATGATAATATAGTTTTATACAAAAAAATACATTTTATACATAATGATAATTTTAAGTAAAAAAGGGGGTTTATATGAATATGTTACCATATGTTAAAATGAAAAAAACAAGACAAAAAGAAATAATTAGAGTAGCAGAAAAACTTTTTATGACTAATGGATTTGAAAACACCACCGTTAGTCAAATAGCTCAGGAGTCAGGAGTTGTGAAAGGAGCATTTTATTATTATTTTAAATCTAAGGATGAAATTTTAAATTATATACTAGAGAAAATGCTTGTAGAAATGGAGGATAAGGTTAATGTCATAATTAATGATGAAAATTTAAATATTAAAGAAAAAATAGAGAAGCTAGTTAAAGATATAATAAACTATGGTGGATTCGACAAAAGTGTTGTTGAATACATGCATAAAGAAAATGATAATAAGCTCCATAAGATGCTTTTAGAAAAAAGTGCTGAGTTAATTGTTCCACCTATGTCAGCACTAATACAAGAGGGTATAGAACAAAAAATTTTTGATACTAAAAATCCAGAATTAGTCGCAAAAATAATAACCCAGTTTGTTGGAAGAACAAGTGAATACTTGAAATATGTAGAACAAGGTGATGTATTATACTGTAATTTTACTCAAGCTATAGGAAATTTTTTGCAGGGAATCCTTTCCTTAAAGGATGAGAAATTTATACTATAGACAAATATATAAAAGTAGAAAAAAATAATATTGCTATTAAAGTGCAAGTTTAAAAAAATTATAGATAGACTTTAAATTAATTGAATAGGGAGAGATTTAGTATGAAAAAGAAAAAAATAACAGTTGTAGTATCTTTCGTAACAATCATATTAGGCTTTTTTATGGCATTATTAGATACAACCATAGTTAATATATCTTTACCTAAGATGGCTGAATCTTTTAATTGTACTCTTAATCAAATAACATGGATTAGTAATAGTTATAATATTGCGTTAGTAGTATTTATGCTTACAGCAGCTAGAATTGCAGATCAATTCGGTAGAAAAAAATTATTTATGATTAATATAGCTCTATTTACAATGATATCTTTTTGCATAGGATTTTCCTCCACTTTATCCATAATAATAATACTAAGAGTATTGCAAGGAATTACAGCTGCATTTATTATTCCTGTTACAATTCCACTTATTTTAGAGATTGTACCCGAAGAAAAATTTGGCATGATAATAGGAATATGGGGAGCTTTAGCAGGTCTTGCTGCAGCTTGTGGGCCAGCCTTAGGCGGAGTCTTGACTCAAGCTTATAATTGGCAATCAGTTTTCTTTGTTAACCTACCATTTGGCATCATCTCATTAGTGATTGCAGGAATAGTTTTAAATGAGTCATATGATACTACAGCAAGTAAGTATATGGACTTAAAAGGTATAATTACTATTTCAATATCTATACTATCGATTACTCTAGGTTTAATTCAAGGTCCGGATAAAGGATGGACCTCATTATATATCTTATCACTATTCGTAATTTCAATCATTACACTTATACTTTTTCTATTTGCTGAATTTAAATCAAAAGATCCAATGTTACCGTTATGGTTATTAAAGATACGCGCCTTTAGTGCAAGTTGTATTACAATAATTTTTGCTACTTCTGGATTAATGGCTGGATCATTTCTTATTCCATTTTACTTGACAAAGCTAATAGGAATGACTCAAAAAGGAGCAGGAATGACAGTAATGTATATGCCATTGGCGATGATAATATTTTCAATGATAGCTGGACCACTTTCTCAGAAATTTGGTAGTAGGATTTTTGGAATAATTGGAATCTTATTATTATCAGTATCATTATTTTCAATAGGGAGTTTAAGCATTGATTTCAATAGAACTGATTTAATTTTGAGATTAATAATTGCCGGAGCTGGATTAGGTATGACAATTGCTCCTGTTATTGGAGGTGCTATAAGAGTAGTTCCCCAAGAGAAAGTAGGAATAGCATCTGCAGTAACTAATGTTGCTAGAACTTTTGGAATGGTTTTGGGAATCGCGATTTTAACAACATTATTAAATTATAATATAAGAAATGAAACTATTCAAGTTAATAAAAATATTGCTAGTAATTATATTGAAAAGGCAAATATAAGTCAAGACTTGAAAACAGAAATAACTGAAAATATTATTAATGATAGTAATTATGATAGTAATAAAGGATTTAATGATGAATCAATCATTTCGGTTATCAATCAAAAGAGAGAAAAAGATACAATAGATGATATATATATAAATGCTAATGTGGAAGCTAAAACAGGCTACTTTAAAAGCTATATGAATACCTTTAAAACTTTTAGTTTTATATTATTGGTAGGTGTAATATTTGCTTTCTATTGTGAGGACAAGAAAAAAAATATTGAAGTTAAGAATTAGTATAAAGATTCAATCTGAAAGAGAGACGTTAGTATGTGTGGAATTAATGGGATTTTCAAGAAAAAAGAAGCAGTTAATGAAAGGGAATTACGCATTATGTCATCTTCAGTATATCATAGAGGTTCCGATGAGGCTGGATTTATTATTAGTAAGGACGAAAGAATATGGTTGACTAATTTACGACTAAGCATTAGAGATATAAAAAACGGACAACAACATCTTTATGAACAATATATCCAAACTATTTTAATCATCGTGCTAATATATCATATAATTTGGTGATGGGGATTTTAGATAGAGAGTCTTTAGGTATTGATAATGATATTAGTGTTGAAGATTTATATGTTCTTAATGAGACTTCCAAAGAAGAATTACCCTCTCATTTCAGATTAAGGAAAAAACATTCATTTATCTCACCTAGTTGGAGGAGTTTATTAGAAACCGAGGATGGTAAAAAACTATCTGAAGAGTTCTTAAGTAAGGATGCAATTAAGAGAATTAATATATTTAATTAAGAAAATGTGAGAAAAATTATTTTAAGTAGAGAAGTTTTTTCAGAAGATGATTCTAGAAAAAATCTCATTAGGCATAATATTATTAACACAAATTCTCCATAAGGAGTTAATAGAATGCACGATAGATATAGATGAAAACTTTAAGATGATTGATAGAAGCTGTTAACAAATAATCAGTAGATATAATATTTGCTTTCTATTGTGAGGAATTAATGGAATTTATAAGAAAAAGGAACAGTTAATGAAATAGATCTGCGCCTTATATAATAAGTATGTCAGAATGTATATTCTAAAAGAGTTAATGTAAAGGTGCTATAAGCGCTTTTATATTTATTATAGCGTAAATTTAATATCTTATTTCATAGTGACGAAAGAGATATAATGAAAATGGCTTTAATCATTTTCTCAAATGTACTTTTAATATTCGTTAATACAATTAGTGTACAAGCAATCTCCAATAAGTTAAATAATATTTTTAATAGTGATTTTACTAGTGATTTAGATAATCTGTTTAAAAATAATTTAAACATACAAATGAACGAGGGATATTAATTCCATATGGTTAGGAGGAATAAATAATGGAAAAACTAATTAAAAATAAATTTGCTATTAAATTTAATAAGAAACTAATAGCTATATTAATAATTATATTAGTTGTAGCAGTAGGATTGGCATTAATTAACACTGTATTAGCTGATCAAGGATTAGAAAAAGGTAAATATACTGTTCTTAAAGTAGGAAATAATATAAATAAGATTAATGTTAAGGGTGAAGTAAAAAGTGAAAATACTACTAATGTTTATTCAAATGTAACCCTTCCAATTAAAGAGGTTAAGGTAAAAGTTGGAGATGAAGTTAAAGCCAACGATGTTTTAGCAATTTTAGATACAAGCAAATTAGAAGATCAAATAAAGCAATTAGAAGCTACTATTTCTACAAACGATGCTAGTAATGATATAACATTGAAAAATGCAAAATCATTATATGATAATGCACTAGCTTTAAGTAGTGACGAACATAATGAAGATATTAAAAGTGCAACTGCAACTTTTAATGCAGCAAAGCTAGACTATGAAAATAAGCAAGAAATGTATGGAAAGTATAAAGTACTACATGAAAGTGATGCTATTACAGACCAAGAATTAAAAGAATATGAAATTTCTTATGAGAATGCAAAAGGTACTTATGATAAGTGTACTGTAGCATTAGAGAATATAAAGGCTAAAGTTCAGTTAGATTTAACTACTGCGAAGAACAATTATGATGCTGACAAGGTAAAATCTGAAGATAATAGTCAACATGTTTCACTTGAAAATTTAGAAAAGGATTTAAACAGTGCTGTAATAACATCACCAGTAGATGGAATAATAAGTATCAAAAATGTAAGTGTAGGAAGTTCAAGCTTAGGAGCATTATTTGAAATCAAGGATGAAAATAATGTGACTGTAAATGTGGATGTCAAGGAAGTTGATATTGAAAAAGTTAAAGAGGGACAAAAAACTGAAATAAAGACTGATTCTACAGGCGCTGATATTATTGAAGGTGAAGTAATAAGTGTTAAGGCGATAGCAAATGTCGAAGATGCAAATTCGCTAAGTCTTAATAATGATTCCAATGATAAAGAAGCAGAATATGAAGTTAAGATTAAGATAATTAATCCAGACTATAAGCTTAAAATAGGTATGAAAGCACAAGCTGATATTATTTTAGATGAAAAGGAGGATGTCTATACGGTGCCTAGTGAAAGCATAATAAAAGATAAGGATAATAATGATTGTTTATATATAGCAAGGAAACAAGAAAAAGACTATGTTGTTAAACAAATTCCTATAACTAAAGGAACAGAAACAGATCTTAATGTGGAGGTATTGGGAGAAGACATTAAAGATGATGTGATTGTTCTTAATTCTCCTTCCGATTATGAAATTGGAAGCACAATTAAGATTAATAGAAAATAGGAGGAAAAAGGATGTTTTTAGAAATGGTAGATGCTAAAAAAGCATATGGAGAAGGTGATAGTAAGGTACAAGTATTAAAGGGAGTAAGTCTTACATTAGAAGAAAAGCAGATATGTACAATTCTAGGCCCTTCTGGCTCTGGTAAATCAACTTTATTAAATGTAATTGGCGGATTGGAAAGCATCGATTTAGGTGAGGTAAGAGTTGATGGTATTATAACTTCAAATTTAAATTCCAAGGATTTGGCACTTTATAGAAGAGAAAAACTAGGATTTATATTTCAATTTTATAATCTCGTTCCTAATCTAACTGTTAAAGAAAACATAGAGGTATGTGAGTATCTTACAAAAGATCCTTTAAATAAAGAAGAATTATTAAAAACCTTAGGATTATGGGAACATCAAAATAAATTTCCAAGACATTTATCTGGAGGCCAACAGCAGAGAACTGCTATAGCTAGAGCACTTATTAAGAATCCCAAACTATTACTTTGCGATGAACCTACAGGTGCATTAGATTATAAAACATCTAAGGAAATCCTTGAACTCCTAGAATCTGTGAATAAAAAATATGGGACAACTATGGTAATAGTTACTCATAATGATGCTATAAAATGTATGTCTCACAAAGTAGTAAAGGTTAGAGATGGGCAAATCGAGGAAGAATATGAAAATGAAATATTGATGGAAGCAAAAGATATCACCTGGTAACGGTTAGAAATAATTTACAGATAGAGAAAGGGGTGAGTAAATGGTATTGGATAAAAGAATAATCAGAGAATTTACTGGAAATATAAGTAGATATTTAGGTTTAATAGCATTGGTTTTAATAAGTTCTATGTTAATAGTAGGCTTTGCAAATTCAACAGATTGTATTGTAGAAACTGGCGAAACGGTTGCAATAGAAAATAATCTTGAAGATGGAGAATTTTATGTCGATAGTCAATTGAATAATATGACATTAGAAGAAATAAGAAATTTAGGTGTAAATATTGAAGAAAATTTTTATGTGGATTATAAGCTTTATGAAAATCAAACTATTAGATTATTTAAACAGAGAGAAAACATAAATAGAATGTCAATAACAGAAGGAAGTAACTTAATTGGAACTAATCAAATAGTTGTAGATCAACATTTTGGAGACGCGAATCAGTATAATATCTTAAATAATTTAACTATTGAAAATAAAAATTTTAAGGTAGTTGGATATGGAGCAGCTCCAGATTATACTAATATTATTAAGAAATGTAGTGATTTAACACCAAATCCAAAGAACTTTGGTATTGGTTTTATGAATGAAGAGGATTTTAGAAATTTAAAGAACAAATCTTATTCATATGTATTTAAACTAAATGGGGTTTCATCTGATAAGATTAAGAATATTGTATCTAAAAATTCTACTGTAACAGAATTTATTAAAATTGCAGACAATACACGAGCTATAGGGTATATAGATGATAGTAAAGTAAATAAAAATGTGGCAATAATAATTGGATTTGTATTATGCATAATGATAGGTTTTATGATTTCTATGTCTATTATTAATTCAATAGATGAGGAAAGTCCAATAATTGGAGCACTATATTCCTTGGGATATGTAAAAGCTGAGATATTACGTCACTTCATGATCTTGCCAACAATGGTGGTTAGTATAGGCGCAATTATTGGGACCATCTTAGGATTTGCTATAGAAGGTTCATTAGCACAATCAACTACGGATGCTTATGTACTCCCTAATATTAGAAGAATATATTCTCCATATTTGATTTTTGTAGGTGTAATAATTCCTATATTAATAGTAATAACAATAAATTATTTTATAATTTCTAAAAAACTCAATAGTACTCCACTTCAATTATTGAGAAGAGAAAAGAAAGCAAGTAAAGTGAATACTATTAAAATAAATTATTTTGGATTTATAACAAAATTTAGATTAAGAGAGTTTTTTAGAGAAATTAGAGGAAATATTATTTTATTTTGTGGAATTTTTATTTCAACTTTTTTACTTGTTTTTGGAGTGTGTATACATTCTGCTATTAATGAATATGTAAAAATTATTCAAGAAGAAGTAACTTATAATCATATGTATACCTTAAAGCTTCCAATTGAGGTTACAGAAAATAAAAAACTTGAGAAAGCTACTGTTAAAAGCTTAGCTATATACTTTAAAGATCTAAATATGGATATGGATGTAATACTCAATGGGATTAAGGAAAATTCTAATTTTTATCCTTTTAATATACCAGAAGACGATCCAGGGCTATATATATCAAGTAGTGTACAAGGTAAGTTTAATTTAAATGTAGGAGATACCATTACTTTAAAGGATAAAAGTGAAAATAAAGTATTTAATTTAAAAATAAAAGGAGTTGTAAACTATAAATCAGGTCTCAATGTGTTTATGAATGAAACTCAATTAAATTCGTTATTGAAAGAGGATAAATCTTATTTCAATGGATATTTATCTAAAAATAAACTTGATATTAATGAGGATTATATTTATTCAGAAACAACATTTAAAAATATAGTTGAATCAGCTGAAAATAAGACGTCTATGATGTTGCCTATAATTATAGTTCTTATAGTATTTTCAAGTATACTTTTCATAATAAGTATGTACTTATTGTTAAAATTAATGATTGATAAGAGCATTTCAAGTATTTCCTTAGTTAAAATTTTCGGATTTAATCAAAGCGAGGTAAATAAATTGTATCTGGGAAGTTCATTATACACTGTGCTATTTTCAGCAGCTATTTCAATACCATTAACAGTAAAAATAACAAAATTAATTTATCCAAGCATAACCTCCGATGTACAAGCCTATTATTCAATTGTACTGCAATCTAAAGATTATTGCTTTATAGTAATGGTAATAATGGTTTCATATTTTATGAGCAATATATTATTGAAAAAACATATTAAGTCAATATCATTAAGTGAGGCACTTAAAAATAGAGATTAAAAAATTATTGTATAAATTGTTTGAAAAACTTTATGTTGCATTTACTATTAATTCTGCTTGCTGAAATAATATAATACACAATGTATTATATTAAAATAACTTACTGTATAATCGTAAATGTGAAATAGCTATCACCTTTGAAAAAGAGAGAACTGAAAAATCTATTGTTTTTATGAATTTTTGCATAAAAGCCGACATCAGAAGCCCCAATTTACTTACAAAGTTTTCCCTAAATGAAGTTTTAAAAATTCGTCAAGGTGTTAAAAAGCAACATACTATAGTTTGGGAGTATGAATATTATGAAATAAACATTGTATCAGTTTTATCCCAGAATGCAGTAGCGTCAATATACTAGGAGGCATCTTTTGTTAGAGAAAATGAGATAGATGAGCTCATAGAAGGTGCTTCAGTATGGGAGATAAATTTATGATAGGTGAGAGTAATGGGGGAAATATACCCATGAAAATTATTGATGCAGTAAAAATTCTTAATAACCAGTTGAAAGTTAAAGATAAATGTCATAATCATGATAATTCTATCATTGTTTATGGTAATCCATCTCATTATGAAAAAGCTTTTGCTAAAAATAGATTAGGTGAATTAAGAAGGAAAATTAACGATAATGATACGCAGAAGTTTTACATAAAAATAGTTTACCTAAAGTACACTCCAAAACGGTAATTTAATTAGTATTAAAACTATTTGTTTAGAGTTGATTTTAAAATTTATCGATGATGTTTTCGACAGCCTAGAGTATAAATACTTCCGGTTATTGTGGGTTCTTAAACAAGAATGATAAACAATTAAGCTTGCATATGTAAGGATAAGTGCACTGGAACAAAAGGAAAGTAGACAATTATAAAAATATCTAATGTAGTCTTACTTGAATATTAGAATTTAGTTTAAATTTTATTACAAATCTACATCTAGAATGATTATAGAAATCATAATATGTATTTTATGTACACTAGTTATAGTATTAAGCATTTATGCATAATTAATATTAACAAAAATAAGAAGTATGAGAGGACTTTAAAAATGATAATTATAATGAATCCAGAAGCAAGTAAAGAAGAAATTGAAAAAGTAAAGACAATCATTCAACTAGAAGGGTTGAAAAGTACTTTTTCCAGAGGAGATACATACTATATTATAGGTATCATAGGAGATACTTCTATGATAGATATTAATAAAATGCAAGCTCTTGAAGGGGTTAATAAAGTTACAAAAGTAAACGAACCTTTCAAAAAAGCAAACAGAATATTCAAACCAAAAGATACAATAATTGAAGTCGGTACTTCGGCAATAGGTGGAAATCGATTGGGAGTAATAGCAGGACCATGTTCAATTGAAAGTGAAGAACAAATAGTTAATGTTGCAAAAAGAGTAAAAGCAGCAGGTGCAAATTTCTTAAGAGGAGGAGCATTTAAGCCCAGGACTTCTCCATATAGTTTCCAAGGACTAGAACTTGAAGGCCTAAAATTCCTAAAAACAGCAAAGCAAGAAACCGGTCTTCCAATAGTTTCTGAACTTATGTCAACTGATTACATAGACAATTTTGTTGAAGAAGTGGATGTGATTCAAATAGGGGCTAGAAACATGCAAAATTTTGATTTGTTAAAGCAGATTGGAAAAACTAATAAACCAATCTTACTAAAGAGAGGTTTATCAGCGACTATAGAAGAATGGTTAATGTCAGCGGAATACATTATGGCAGGAGGTAATGAAAAGGTAATACTTTGTGAAAGAGGAATTAGAACTTTTGAATCAATTACCAGGAACACTTTAGATTTACAAGCTATTCCAGTAGTGAAAAAATTATCTCATCTACCCATAATTATCGATCCAAGTCATGCAGGAGGATATGCATATTTAGTTGAGCCCATGGCAAAAGCGGCAGTTATAGCTGGTAGCGATGGACTTATGATAGAAGTTCATAATGATCCGGAAAATGCATTAAGTGATGGGCAGCAATCACTTACTCCTAGGGAATTCGATAGTCTAATGGATAAAATTAGAATTATTGCAAGTCTAGAATGTAAAGAGTTTTAAATATATAATAATATACTGGACAGTCAAAACTTCTTTATCATTAAGAAACCTGTAGATCCTCATAAAATGAAGGTTCTACAGGTTTCTTTTTAATTATTTTAGTTATGCTTAAACCCTCATTTTTAGCCATAATGCGAATAATGTTTTTTCGTAAGTAGCATGCTACTGTTGCTTCTGAAACTATAGTTTTTGATGGAGTTCTTAAATACCTAAAAATTTTGCTATTCAGTTCAGTTGATGAAAAATTTAATGCTATTATTTGCAATAACCCTATGGCAATACAGGTACAGAAAGAAAATATCTATCTAAAAGTAGAATTGATTTTTCACCCAACGTTTTTGTGATTGAAAAACTATTCTGAATCATTTGCACAATATGAGATTTATGTTTTTCTTCCGGCTGTATCCAGCTTAAGATAGTCCTTACACCATCTTGAAGATTGGTGAACAGAGGAATACAAAAAACATCTTTGAACTATTTCCTGCCAGTACCCCATAGCCATCAATCTAAGAAAATTCTATGAAAATAAATCCCCTATTTGTAAAAATGTTAGTATTAAAGAGACAATAAAAAGACATCGTGGGGGAATTAAAATGACAGAAGGAAAAAAATTAAAATTGGATGGAGATATAAAGCTTTTTGCAGATGAGCTATGGAGAACATTATGAAATTAATGATGTCTATATAGGTCAGGGAAAGAAGCTAAAAATCAGACTTATTTTATATAAACTAACAAATTAGCAATTGGAAAAAAGGTCAAAACAATGTAAAAAGAAAGGTATAGAAAAAAGCAATAATACAATTGAATTATTAGGAATATTTATGTATATAACAAATATTAA
>LIDZ01001462.1_pt1 | contig 151630 bp, 148 predicted proteins | sample 644651 | NCBI WGS metagenome assembly LIDZ01 (sample SAMN03856242, study PRJNA289617) | food metagenome | isolation source: wine grapes on drying loft during traditional withering process | host: Vitis vinifera cv. Corvina | place: Italy: Gargagnago di S. Ambrogio di Valpolicella | collected 2014-01
AATAACATAATTTTATCTGTGATTTGTTTTAACCCTTTTTTCATAGCTCACTTTACACTATCTAATTTTTTATATAAATTTATTTATAGTTTAAAATATATTATACCTATGATTAAAATTGCCCATATAACTACATCGATTAGAAATGGAACATCGTTTTGAAATACGTCTTCTGGCTTTCCACCTACATTCTTTTTTGTAACTAAATATTGATACCTGAATATTCCATATAGAACAAATGGTATAGTTATCATCATTGTTCTGCTTTGTATTGAACTGAATGTATATAGACAATATGTTATTAAAATACTTGGTGTAACGATTGTAAGCATGCTGTCTATTAGTTCAACTGAATATTCTTCCAATATTTTTCTATGTAAACCTCTTTTATCTTTTAATGTTACAATTTCACTTCGTCTCTTGTTAAGTGCTAAAAATAGTGAAATTAATATAGTACATAATATGAGCCAAGGTGACAGTTGCACATTAGTAACAATACTTCCACTTATAACTCTTAAGACGAAACCCATAGTTATTATCATAACATCTACAATAACAACATTTTTTAGTATAAATGAATATAGTATATTCATAATATAGTATGTTAATAATATAAACAATAACTTTATATTAATTGAATATGATGCAAATAATACTATACACACTAAAATTAATTCTAAAATTAATGCCTGTATTTTAGAAACCTTACCACTTGCTATGGGTCTATACTTTTTCTGTGGGTGTTGCTTATCTTTTTCTACATCCACTATGTCATTTAATATGTACACTGCTGAAGATATTAGGCTAAATAATATAAATACATACAGGTTTAATAAGAGTATGTGCCCATTAGAAAATTTGCCGGAAAATATTAACGCTGCCAATACAAAAATGTTTTTTAACCATTGTTTAGGTCTCATAAGTTTAATGATATATTTCATGTTTAGATTATTCATTTTTCCCTCCGAAAGTAAAAATATATATGCTATTCTCTAATTTAACACATTTTAAGCATAATTAAAAGGACCCGAATTTAATATCAAGTCCTTTTTTTATTCAAAAGCATAAAAAATTGATTAATTTGATAACCTATCTAGGCTGCACTATTAGTTTAATTGCTGTCCGCTCTTCACCATCTATTTCTACATCAGTAAATGCTGGTATACAGATTAAATCCATACCACTTGGTGCCACAAACCCTCTTGAAATTGCTATTGCTTTAACTGCTTGATTTATTGCTCCAGCGCCTATGGCCTGTATTTCAGCTGAACCTCTTTCTCTTAATACTCCTGCTAAGGCACCTGCAACTGAATTGGGATTTGATTTTGAAGAAACTTTTAATATTTCCATGTTAACAACCTCCTATAAGTAATGTATATTAGTAAAACTAAGTAAAACATACTATAGGTATATTATTCTACATATAATAATTTATTCCTTTTTTTAGAAAAAAATAAATTATTATTTAAATAATTAAAACCTCCTTTAATTATTTAAAGGAGGTTAATAAAACACAATTACTACTTCGCATATTCAATGGCACGAGTTTCTCTTATAACATTAACTTTGATTTGACCAGGATATTCTAATTCACTTTCGATTCTTTTGACAATATTCCTAGCCATTTCTGCAGAACCCGCATCATCAACACTTTCTGGTTTAACTATTATTCTAATTTCTCTTCCAGCCTGAATGGCATATGACTTTTCTACACCTTCGTATGAGTTTGAAATTTCTTCAAGTTTTTCTAAACGTTTAATATATGCTTCTAAAGTTTCTCTCCTTGCACCAGGTCTTGCAGCTGATATAGCATCTGCTGCTTGAACAAGTATAGCTTCAAGAGATTGTGGCTCAACATCACCATGATGTGCACCTATTGCATTAACAATAACTGCGGATTCATGATATTTTTTTGCCGTTTCAGAACCAATCAAAGCATGTGGACCTTCAACTTCATGATCCACTGCCTTACCTATATCGTGTAGTAAACCTGCTCTTTTCGCAAGTGTTGGATCCATGCCAAGCTCAGACGCCATAAATCCAGCCAAATATGAAACTTCTATGGAATGTTTTAAAACATTTTGACCATAACTAGTTCTATATTTTAGTCTTCCTAGCAATCTTATAATTTCAGCATGTAAACCGTGAACGCCTGTTTCGAAAGTTGCTTGCTCTCCCTCTTCTTTTATGTTGTTTTCTACCTCTTTCTTGGCTTTTTCTACCATTTCTTCAATCCTAGCTGGATGAATTCTACCATCCAGAATTAATTTCTCAAGCGCTATTCTAGCAACTTCTCTTCTTATAGGATCAAAACCTGAAAGTATAACTGCCTCAGGGGTATCATCAATAATCAGATCAATTCCAGTAAGAGTTTCTAATGCTCTTATGTTTCGACCTTCCCTACCAATTATTCTACCCTTCATCTCGTCGTTAGGTAAAGATACAACGTATACCGTAGATTCAGCAACATGATCAGCTGCACATCTTTGTATTGCACATGTAATGATTTCCCTTGCCTTTTTATCAGCATCTTCTTTAGCTTTTGTTTCAACTTCCTTTACCATTACAGCTGCATCATGTTTGATTTCTTTTCTTATTTTATCAAGAAGCATTTGTTTTGCTTCCTCTGAACTTAAGTTTGCAAGTCTTTCAAGCTCATTTCGTTGGCTTTGATATAAAGTTTCAACTTTTTCTTCTTTTAACTGTAATTCATCATCTCGAGAGTTTAAATTTTCTTCTCTCTTTTCGATAGATTCGCCTTTTTTATCTAAAGACTCTTCTCTTTGAATATTTCTTCTTTCTATTCTCTGAACTTCAGACCTACGTTCTCTAGTTTCTTTTTCAAAATCATTTCTAAGTCTGTGAACTTCTTCTTTTGCTTCTAGTATGGATTCTTTTTTCTTTGTTTCAGCTTCTTTAATAGCATCATTCTTTATATTTTTAGCAATTTCTTCGGCTTTTGATATTTTAGCCCAAGAATAATTTTTTCTAACATAAAGTTCAATCCCAACCACTAAAACTATGACTACTATTATAACCCAATAAATAATTTGCATTACGGTAAAACACCTCCTTCGCTTATTATAGTGTGTATAAATTATGAATATGAAAGCTTTGAAAAGGTGTCATATATATTCACTTGGTAATTAATTGAATACGTTAAACCAGTATTTGTATGTAAATTAATTGTATATTAATTTGAGATTTATGTCAAGCAAGTAACTTCATTTCAATGCAAATTAAACTCACAAAAAACTCACATTCGTATTAAATGTGAGTTTAATCTTTACTACTTAACTTTAATTTCAGCCTCATCAGCTTTATTTTTCTGATCATTTTTCCCATTCTTTTCATTACCATTTGAATCTTTCTTATTAATTTTTACTTTCGAAAGAGGAAGTTCATGTTTTTTTCTTATTTTATTTTCTATTTCAATACTAATGTCAGGATTATCTTTTAAATACTGTTTGGCATTTTCACGTCCTTGCCCTAACCTAATATCACCATAAGCAAACCATGCTCCACTTTTTTGAACTATTTCTTCTTGTACACCAACATCAACAATATTTCCTTCTTTTGAAATTCCACCATTGTACATTATATCAAATTCAGCCTTCTTAAAAGGTGGAGCTATTTTATTTTTAACTACTTTAACTCTTGTTCTATTTCCAAGTATTTCATCACCTTGTTTTATAGAATCTATTCTTCTTATATCCATTCTAACTGAAGCATAAAATTTTAATGCTCTTCCACCAGAAGTTGTTTCTGGATTACCAAACATTACTCCAATTTTTTCTCTCAATTGATTTATAAATACAACAACACATTGAGATTTATTAATTGAACCTGTTAATTTTCTAAGAGCTTGAGACATAAGTCTTGCCTGAAGCCCCATGTGAGAGTCTCCCATTTCCCCTTCAATTTCTGCTCTAGGTACCAGTGCAGCTACGGAATCTATAACTATTACATCAATAGCATTTGATCTAACTAATGCTTCTACTATCTCCAATGCCTGTTCACCTGTATCAGGTTGTGAAATTATTAAATTTCCCGTATCAACCCCTAAAACTCTTGCATATGCTGGGTCTAATGCATGTTCTGCATCAACAAAAGCAGCAGCTCCAGCATTTTTCTGTGCTTCAGCTATAATGTGAAGTGCAAGCGTAGTTTTACCAGATGATTCAGGTCCATAAATTTCTATAATCCTTCCTCTAGGTACTCCACCTATTCCTAATGCTATATCTAACGCTAAGCATCCAGTTGAAATTGAATCTACATCTAAAGAAGTGCTATCACCGAGTCTCATTACAGCGCCTTTTCCAAATTGTTTTTCAATTTGATTCATGGCTGCTTCTAGAGCTTTTATTTTTTCATTATCCATATTATACCCCTGTGGGTTCACCAACCTTTCAATTTAACGAACGTCTGTTCTTAATTAATTATATATTAAAATTTGATATAGGTCAATACTATAAACAAAGTTCCTGCCAAAACAGGAACTTCATAATGTTCATAATAACAGTTCAATATGCCATCATATTTTTGAACATGCCTTCACTATTGATAAATTATGTTCATATAAATATATTTTATTCATTTACTTATCTAATTTTATTATATCTTTATTTTTAACAAAATAGTCCACGCCAGATATTATAGTAACTATTACCGCTATATACATTGCAATATTAGAAGCCATTTTAAAGTTACTCATTAACTGAAAGTCTAGGGTATTATGTAAAAATTTATAATTGCGTAAATTTAAGTTTATTAACGCCATTAATATTGCAACTATTTGAATAAATGTTTTAGCTTTTCCCCACTTACTAGCGGCAAGAATCACACCTTCTGCGGCTGCCACTGACCTAAGTCCCGTTACTGCAAATTCACGTGCAATTATTATAATAGCAATCCAACTCATTAGTACATGGTACTCAACTAATGATACTAGAGCTGCAGAAACTAAAAGTTTATCCGCTAACGGATCCATGAGTTTACCAAAACGTGTTATTTGATTTCTACTTCTTGCAATATATCCGTCCAATTTATCTGTAAGGGCGGCTATTATAAATACAGCAGTTGCAATGCTACGACCATACGGTATAGTCCTTACTGCAATAAATATCAAAAAAACTGGAACGAGCACTATTCTTATTAATGTTAATTTATTAGCAAGATTCATCACATACAACCCCTATTAAATCATATTCTAAACTATCTACGATTTTTACATTGACGAAATCGCCTATGTCTAATATTTTATCACATTTGAAAAATATTTCACCATCTATTTCTGGAGCCATTTCATAATTTCTTCCTATCCAATATTCATCATTTTTTCCTTCAATGGCAACGCTATATACGTTCCCAACTTTATTTTTATTCATAGTTTTAGATATTTGTTGTTGAAGTAACATCAATTCATCATATCTAGACTCTTTTATTTTGTCATCAATTTGATCTGGCATTTCATAAGCCTCTGTTCCTTCTTCTCTTGAGTATTTAAACACACCTAATTTACCAAATTTAATAAGTTTTATGAATTCCTTAAGCTCATTAAAATCATCATTAGTTTCACCTGGAAATCCAACAATTAAAGAAGTCCTTAGTGATATGCCCTTTATTTTATTCTTTATCTTAGATATATTCTCAATTATTTCTTCTTTTTCAGTCCTTCTTTTCATTCTTTTCAATATAATATTACTTATGTGTTGTACCGGCATATCTATGTAATCACATACCTTGTCATTATTTTTTATTTCCTCAATTAATTCATCAGTAATTTCTTCAGGATAGCAATAAAGAAGGCGTATCCATTTAACATCATTAATTTTTGAAATTTCTTCCAGAAGTTTAGGTAGCATTTTTTTATTATATATATCTATGCCATACTTGGTAGTATCCTGGGCCACTAAAATTATTTCTTTTATTCCTTGCTGAGCTAATGAAGTACACTCTTTTACCACTTCTTCTATGTTTCTGCTTCTATATTTTCCTCTTATTTTAGGTATTATGCAATAAGTACAAAAATTGTTACACCCTTCTGAAATTCTTACATAGGCGCTAAAACTTCCAGTAGTTATAACACGTTCTCCTTGGTTTATAATTTCATCGCTGAAATTGCATAAAATTTGCTTATCACCTTTATCAAAAAAGTTTTTGATAACTGGACCTAATTGCTCATAATCATTTACTCCTAGAATAGCATCCAGTTCTGGCATAAGTTCAAAGAGTTTATCTCCATATCTTTGAGTTAAACATCCTGTTCCTATAAGCATTTTACAGTTATAACTTTTTTTATACTCAGCCATCTCTAAAATAGTGTCAATTGATTCTTGCTTTGAAGCCTCTATAAATCCACATGTATTAACCAAAATTATATCCGCTAATTTCGGGTTATTTACAATTTCGAAGTTGTTTCTCATTTTTCCAAGTAAAGTTTCAGTATCAATTCTGTTTTTATCACAACCTAAACTTACCACTCCAAATTTCAGTTTATTCACGTCAAACCTCCTATGTTTATAATGATTACATTGTGCTAACAAATATCTTAAATTTTAAGTATACCAATAATGATTTTATTACTAAAAGATAAATTTAACAAGAAAATTTTTTGTGAATAATTATTCACTAGAAAATATATCTAATTTTCCTGTTCACTTTTGTCCACTAAAACATTTCTTGGTTTACTTCCATCACGCTTTGATATAATCCTTTTGTCCTCTAGTTCTTCCATAATTCTTGCAGCTCTATTATATCCAATTCTAAGTCTTCTTTGTATTAGTGATGTGGAGGCCTGACCAGAATCAACTACAATTTTTATGGCTTCACTTAAAAGTTCATCTTCATTTTCACTTTTTTTGTCTATAGAATTATTGTTAATCGCTTCAATTATTTCTTCTTTATAGTTAGTGTTTGAACCTTGTGTTTTAATAAATGTTACTACTCTTTCAACTTCTTCTTCTGATATAAACGCACCTTGTATTCTGAGAGGTTTCGCTTCTCCTACAGGATAAAAAAGCATATCACCTTTACCGAGCAGCTTTTCAGCACCAGAAGAATCTAGTATTGTTCTAGAATCAATTTGACTTGAAACTGCAAATGAAATTCTAGAAGGTATATTAGCCTTGATAACACCGGTGATAACATCTACAGATGGTCTTTGGGTTGCTATTACAAGATGCATACCAGCAGCTCTAGCCATTTGTGCAAGCCTTCCAATATAATTTTCTACATCACTAGGACATACAATCATAAGATCAGCTAACTCATCTATTATTATAACAATCCAGGGTAATTTACTATCTACAGTTCCTTTACTGTATAGTTCATTATACCCCTCAATGTTTCTTACATTGTTTTCTGCAAATGTTTTATATCTTTTGGTCATTTCATTAACAGCCCAGCTTAGTGCGCCTGCAGCCTTTTTAGGATCGGTTACAACTGGTATTAGAAGGTGAGGTATACCATTGTACATGTTAAGTTCCACAACTTTTGGATCCACCATTAGAAGTTTAACATCTTCAGGTTGATACTTGTATATCAAACTTACAATCAAACTATTAATACATACACTTTTTCCAGAACCAGTTGCTCCTGCTATAAGAATGTGGGGCATCTTGCTTAAATCTGCTACAACACAATTCCCACCTATATCTTTGCCTAAACAAAATGAAAGTCTAGCTTTTGAATTAAAAAACATATCGGAGTCTATAACTTCCCGCAAAAAAACAGGGGTTAAATCTTTATTTGGTACTTCTATTCCAACGGCTGATTTACCAGGAATAGGTGCCTCAATACGAACACTAGATGCCGCTAAATTCAGAGCAATATCATCTGATAGATTTACAATTTTACTTACTTTTACACCAGCACTAGGCTGGAGTTCAAACCTGGTTACAGATGGCCCCTTTGTTACTTGAACCACTTTTGCATCAACTCCAAAGCTATTAAGAGTATCTGTAAGTTTTGTAGCACTGGTAAGTAACTCTTTTTTATCGCCCTTTTTTAATTTGTTCAAATTGTTTTCATTTAAAAGTTCAATACTTGGAAACACATACTCGCCATAAGTATTATTAGTATTATTTTTTATTTCATCTTCCAGCTCTTTGCTTATATTTTCCTTTATTCCATCGTTATCATTGCTATCTTTTATTTGTATTTCTTCAGCAGTACTAATATCATCTAATGCTCCAGCATTTTTCATAAAATCCATAACTTTAATTTTATTTACAGTGTTCTTTATAAAGCCTTCCTTGTCATCTTTATCCTCTTTAACTTCTTCAATACCGGCTGTATCCATATCAGCATTTCCAATTTTGCCTTTACCTTTATTTTTCTGAATAATTCCTGTGAAAATATCACCTAAAGAACTTCTTGATATTAGCACAAATGTCACTATGTAAATGCAAAAAAATAGCACAAAACTTCCCTTACCCAATAATTTTAATATGGGAATGTCTATTAAATATGAAACTATACCACCATGGAATATATCATCAGTGGCATAAATTTTTTTTATGCCATCTACTACTTGTCCATTAACAAAATATTTATCAAGATTGACAAAAGTTATTATCATAAGAGTATTTATTATAAAAAGAATTATACCATAAAATTTTTTACTGAAATTAACTTTTCCTCTTTTAACAATATATGAACTTCCAACAACTATTATTATAAATGGGAAAAAATATGCTCCTAACCCTACTACTGAAAACAACAATTTCCTTATTCCTTTGCCTAAAATCCCACTTGTGTTTGTAAATATCAGGCTGAAAATCATAAAGATACCCAAACACAACATAATTACCCCAATTATATCACATTGTATGGTTGATTTTATGAATCCCTTGCCACTTTTGTTCTCCTGCTTTTTTCTCAAACAATCACACCTCCATTTGTTCCTTCATACTATAAATGTAATTAACCATAGGGAATCCCTATGGTCTTTTATCAATGAGCTGCTCAAGTTTATTCAGCGCCTCTGCTATTCCACCAACTGCATCAATTAGCCCGTAGTCAACAGCTTGCTTTCCAATTAATATAGTTCCCATATCATTTAATAATACATCTGTTTGTAGCATCAATTTTGTAAATGTTTGTTCATCAATATTCGATGTCCTAGTGATAAATTCTATTATTCTCTGTTGCATTTTGTTAAAATAATCAAAGGTTTGAGGAACACCTATTATCATACCATTCATCCTTATTGGATGAACAATCATAGTAGCACTTGGTGAAATATAGGAATAATCAGCGGCAGTTGCAAGTGGCACTCCTATTGAATGCCCACCACCTATAACTAAAGAAACTGTAGGCTTGCTGACACTTCTTATCATTTCAGATATGGCAAGACCCGCCTCCACATCTCCTCCAATAGTGTTCAAAATTATAAGTATTCCCTCTACCACGTTACTTTTTTCTATGGAAACCAGTTGAGGTATTACATGCTCGTATTTAGTAGTTTTGCTCTGCACCGGAAGACTCATATGTCCTTCAATTTGACCTATAATAGGTAGCACATATATTCTCTCATCTTCACCATCTTCTGGCAATTTGTCTACTCCAAAATCCTTTATATTTTTATTGATATCATTACCTTTTGATTCTTCCTTTTTTCCTTTTGATTTAGCCATATTATCACTCCTAGTTACACTATTTTGTGTACCTAGGTTGATTTTTATACATTCTATAAATGAGACTTTTTTAAAATTTCATCATCTACATCTATTATTATTGTTTTTGTGCCTATCTTCTTTATGTATTCCCAAGGTACTTCAGAAAACTCATTTTTATTAAAAAAACTTATCCCAGAAGAATTATTATTTAAAATAAGTACCTTCATCCTTCCATCGTCATCTATTATTATATCATTATTTGAAACAATTGAATACTTTTCTCCGTCATTTATATTGATAATTTCATACTTTTCAATTTCACTATATAATTTAAAATTATCGTTCAAATCACTCACCCCTAAGTATATTACTATATATAAACCTATGCTTATTTTAAGTGAGTAATTACAATAGTTTATAAAAAAAAATAAAAAGGCAATAGCCCTTCTATTTTTCTAATCAATTGTTTTTTCTTTTATTTCTTCTTTTTTAGTCTGAGACTCTTGCATTGCATCTTTTCTTGAAAGATTAATTCTACCTTGATTATCAACTTCAGTAACTTTTACTAAAATCTCATCACCAACAGATACAATATCTTCAACTTTTTCTACTCTTTTTACATCAAGTTTTGAGATATGCACTAGTCCTTCTTTCCCTGGGAATATCTCCACAAAAGCTCCAAAGTTAGTTATCTTTATAACCTTACCAAGATATATTTCTCCTGGTTTAACATCTCTTGTTAAATCAGCAATTATCTTTAGTGCTTTTTGTGCATTGGCATTATCATTTGACATTATAAAGACTTTTCCATCTTCCTTAATATCAATTTTAACCCCAGTCTCTGCTATTATTTTATTTATTGTCTTACCACCAGAACCAATTACAGTTCTAATCTTTTCTGGATCAATGTTCATTGTATAAGCCCTAGGAGCATACTCTGACATTTCTTGTTTTGGTGCTGGAATACATTCGTTAATTTTGTCAATTATATGAAGTCTAGCTCTTCTAGCACCATATATTGCCGTCTTAATACATTCTTTTGAAAGTCCATGTATTTTAGTATCAACTTGAATAGATGTTATGCCTTCTACAGTTCCACCAACCTTAAAATCCATATCACCACAAGAATCCTCAAGTCCTTGAATATCAGTTAAAATTTGTTCCCTTGACATATCTGGACTTGTTATAAGTCCCATAGCTATTCCTGCAGCTGGTCTTTTTATTGGAACACCAGCATCAAGTAATGCCAAAGTACTTCCACAAATACTAGCCTGTGAAGTTGACCCATTAGAACTTAAAACCTCAGAAACAAGTCTTATAGTATAAGGAAATTCTTCTTCAGAAGGTATTAATGGTTCAAGAGCTCTTTCTGCTAATGCTCCATGACCTATTTCTCTTCTTCCTGGACCTCTAAGTGGTTTAACTTCGCCTGTTGAATATCCTGGGAAATTATAATGATGCATATATCTCTTAGTTTCTTCAGTACCAAGACCATCAAGGATTTGTACATCGCCAAGTGCACCTATAGTAGCTACTGTCATAACCTGAGTTAATCCTCTTGTAAATAAACCTGTTCCATGAGTTCTTGGTAATATTCCAACTCTACAACTGATTTTTCTTACTTCATCAAACCCACGTCCATCTGGTCTTCTATCTTCATTCAAGAGCATATTTCTTACAACTTCTTTTTGAATAGCATAAACCGTGTCACTTATGTCCGAAAGTTTACCAGGATATTCTTCAATGAAATGTCCGTTTATCTTCTCAGATAAAGCTCTAAGTACTACTCCTCTTTCATCTCTATCAGTTATATACATTGCTTCTTTTAACATATCAAAAGCATAACTTCTAATTGCTGCATCTAAATCTTCTGCTACTTTATGTAAAACTGGCTTGAGTTTTTCCTTACCAAATTTTTTAACAGCGTCTTCTTGGAACTCAATTATTTTTTGGCAAGCATCAAAACCAAAATCAATAGCGTCAAGCATAACTTGTTCTGGTATTTCATCTCCACCAGCTTCAATCATCATCACTTTTTCTTTAGTAGCACAAACTGTTAAATGCAAAGTGCTCTTCTCTGCTTCTGCTACAGTAGGATTTATGATGAATTTTTCATCAATTAGTCCAACTGACACTGTTCCAACTGGTATATCAAAAGGTATGCTAGATAAACATAATGCCATTGATGCTCCGTTCATAGCAAGTATGTCTGGCACGTTATCTTTATCTACAGAAACTACTGTACACACGATTTGGACATCATTTCTATATCCCTTTGGGAAAAGAGGTCTTAATGGTCTATCAATTGCTCTAGCATGTAGTATAGACTTTTCTGATGGTCTACCTTCCCTTTTTATAAATCCACCTGGTATTTTACCTACTGCATATAATTTTTCCTCATATTCAACACTTAAAGGGAAGAAACTCATACCTTCTTTAGGCTGGCTTGAGGCATTGACATTAACCAAAATAACTGTTTCGCCATAACTGATAAACATAGCACAATTTGAAAGCATACCTAAATCTTCGCCAAATTCAACTTTAAGTTTTCTTCCAGCAATTTCAGTCTCAAGTATATGATTCATATATTCTACCTCCTTAGATAATTTAATCATTTATATTATTGTGTAAAAATTTTTTTATATGTAACTAACACTAATTAAAATAATAGAGCGGCAGAACCGCTCTATAAATTACTTCCTTAATCCAAGTTTTTTAACAATAGCACGATATCTTTCAATATCTTCTTTCATTAAGTAATTCAAAAGACCTCTTCTTCTACCTACCATCATTAGAAGACCTCTTCTTGAGTGATGATCTTTTTTATGAATACTCAAGTGATCCTGATTTAAATGATTGATTCTCTGTGTTAATAATGCTATCTGAACCTCAGATGAACCTGTATCGCCTTCATGTCTAGCATTTTCTTTGATTATCATTTCCTTAGTTTCTTTATCCATTTTGACACCTCCAAGTAATTATCCCCTTATACAAAGAATATCGTCGGTCATTCGATAATCGTAGAATAAGGATCTTAATCTTTATTATAACAAAACATAATTTGGTTGTAAATCATTTTTTTCAAAAATTAATCTAGATTTCTATATTTTGCACTTCTGCAAAGTTTTTATCACTTTTCATTTGAGCCTTTAAATCTTCCCTATTATTAAATTTAATCATACTTCTTATTCTTTTTAGAAAATATACTTCTATATTTTCATTATAAATATCAGCGTTAAAATCCAGTAAATAGGTCTCTATGGTTAAACCATTAATACCAACAATTGTCGGGTTTTTCCCAATACTAGTTATTCCTTTGTAGCATTTGTTATTATATCGTACAACGGTATAATACACACCCATTTTAGGCAAAACAAAGTCCTTGTGGTATTGTAAATTTGCTGTAGGAAAGCCCATTGTTCTTCCTACTTTTTTTCCTTCAATTACTTTTCCTGATAACATAAATGGCTTTAAAAGCATCCTATTTACATCTTCAATATTTCCATCTAATATTTTTTTTCTTATTATAGTACTACTTATAACTTCTTCATCACATTTTATTGGACTAACAATATAAAGTTTAAAATTATATTTTAAACTAAGTTTTTTAAGTAATTCTATGTTGCCTTTATTGTTATGTCCAAATTTATGGTTAAAACCAACTACAAACCCAATTGCATTATAATGATTAATAAGATCTAAAATATAATCCTCAGGAGATATTTTCATAAAATTAGTATCAAAGTTTGCAAAATTTATAATATCAATACCTAAATTGCTTAGAATCTTTGCCTTGGTTTCATTTGACATTATTAGCTTTGGAACTTTACTTATATCAATAATTGATAAAGGATGGTTTATAAATGTATTAACCATGCTTTTAACATCATTTTCCTTGGCTAGTTCCACCACTTTATTAATTAATGCCAAGTGGCCTAAATGTAACCCATCAAAACTTCCTAGGGCAATAAAAGTTTTATCATTTAATTTAATATGAAAATTATCATTAATAACCATAATCTCTTACTCCTAAATTAATAATAATTTAATTATTTTAAAGCCACACTCATTTTTTCTACCTAATCCTATAAAAGTATTATTTTTAAGATATACCCTATAAATAATATTTTTGTCAATATCTTCAGTTAGTGAGTTGTCTTTTATGGTAACGCCATTTATTAATAACTTTTCCGCAGAATCATCAAAGTATATTTTTTCATACATATGTAATGCTTCATCCATTGGCATCAAATGTTTTTCAAAATTTTCTTTTGTCAAAGCATCAAGAGTAACAGTACTTTCCTTTGTAAACATACCTGAAGCAACTCTTTCCAAATCCCACATTAAAGCTCCGCATTTAAGCTTTTCGCCCAAATCATAACAAAGACTTCTAATATAGGTACCCTTTGAGCATTTTACCGTAAAGTGTACATATGGTATATCTATTTTTTCTATATCAATATTATATATTTTGATTTTTCTACTATCCCTATGAATATCTATACCCTGCCTGGCCAAATCATATAAGTGTACCCCATTTACCTTAAGAGCAGAATACATTGGAGGAACTTGATCTATGTCTCCAATAAAGGACTCAATTGCTTCTACAACTTTGTCACTCTCCGGCAAAACTGCGTTACTTTTCGTTATTTTGCCTTCTCTATCGTAGGTATCACTGGTTTCCCCAAATTTTAAAACTGTTTTATATATTTTAAAATCTTTCATGATATAATCTACTATTTTAGTTGCTTTGCCAAGACATATTGGTAATACTCCCGTTGCCATAGGGTCCAGTGTTCCAGTATGACCCACTTTTTTTATTCCAGAAAGTTTCCTAACTTCCTTTACTACATCAAAAGATGTTATCCCACAAGGCTTATATATATTAATTATTCCATCCATCAAATTAACTCTTTTTGAAAATCTCTTATAAGTAGTTTTTCAGCCTCATTAACTGAAACATCCATACTTAGACCAGCAGCTCTTACATGACCGCCGCCGCCGTAGTTTTCAGCTATTTTTCTTACATCAACATATTCCTTCGATCTTAAACTTGCTTTTATTCCTTTATCTTTTTCCTTGATTAAAACTGCCGCCTCAACCGAGGAAATTTTAAGACCTAAAGACATAAATTCTGCACTATCACATTGCTGAAGACCTACTTCTCGTAGCATTTTCTGAGTAAGTTTCATTACACAAAGTTTACCGTCATTTGTTAGGTATAAATTATTTATAACTAATCCCTGAAGTTTAATTATAGGTAACTTCTTGTTATCAAATATCTTTCTATGAATTGAACTAAAATCATATTCAGTTTTATTCATTAAATCACTTACAATTTCATGAGTAGTAGCTGTTGTATTTGAATGCCTAAATGATCCTGTGTCAGTTAAAATCGAAGTATAAATACATATTGCAATTTCAGTGTTTACAGAGATGCCCATTCTACCAATAATTTTGTATATAATTTCTCCAACTGAAGCCGCTCCTGGGTCAACATAATTAATGTCTCCAAATTTATCATTTGATACATGATGATCTATATTAATAAGGTTAAACTTTCTATCTTCAAAATTAACATTACAATTTAGTCTTGTTATACTTCCACAATCTAATGTTATTAGACAATCTGTACCTTCCAAAAGTTTAGAACAACTACCATCAATCTCCTCACTTAAAGGTAAAAATGAAAATGTTTCCGGTATATTTTCTTTACAAATTATATATACACATTTGTTAATTGAACGTAATGCATTTAACAATGACAAAGAACTCCCTAAGGAGTCACCATCTGGTGATTCATGAAAAGTAATCCCAATTTTATTACTTTTCATGATCATTTCAATTATTTCTTTAATCATTGTTTTCACCTGTTTTCTTTATCTTTTGAAGAATATCATTAATATGCATACCATGCTCAATAGAGTTGTCAAGTTCAATAAGTATTTCTGGAGTAACTCTTAATTTCACTGCCTTGCCAACACCATGTCTTATAAATCCTGCGCTTCTCTTTAAAACTCTAATGCATTGTTTTTTTTCTTCATCATTTCCTAATATGCTTACAAATACAGTAGCATATCCTAAATCCTTAGTAACTTCAACTCTAGTAACACTAATAATAATGTTGCTACTAAGTTTAGGATCTTTTATATCATTCTGAATAATGCTACTAACTACTTTTTTTACTTCTTCATTAATTCTACCGGCTCTATATTTAACCATAGAACTTCACTCCTTTGTTTTATAGTTCTTTAGGCTTTATTTCTTGCATAGCAAAGACTTCTAAAATGTCGCCTTCTCGTATATCATTATATTTATCAATTGTAAGACCACATTCAAATCCTGCTAACACTTCTTTAGCATCATCTTTAAATCTCTTTAATGATCCAAGAGCACCTTCTAAAATAACAATACCATCTCTAATAATTCTGATACTACTATTTCTTGTTATTTTACCATCAAGAACATATGATCCAGCAACTGTTCCAATACTAGATATCTTATAAACCTGTCTAATCTCAACTTTACCAACTATTATTTCTTTATATACAGGCTCAAGCATTCCTATCATAGCAGCCTTTACATCATCAATAGCATTATATATTATTCTGTAAGTCTTCATTTCAACTGCTTCTCTTTCAGCCGTTGCAATTGCATTATCATTAGGTCTTACGTTAAATCCAATAATAATAGCATTTGAAGCACTTGCAAGAGTTACGTCAGTTTCAGTAATTGCACCTACTGCACCATGTATTACTCTAACCTTAACGGACTCAATTGAAAGTTTTTCAAGTGACTGTTTTAATGCTTCAATGGATCCTTGAACATCAGCTTTAATAATAATGTTAAGTTCTTTAACCGTACCTTCTTGAATCTGTTTGTATAAATCTTCTAAAGATACTTTATGATTAGCATTTAAATAACTAGTTCTTAATTTATCTTTTCGCGTGTCAGCCATATCCCTTGCTGTTTTTTCATCTTTAATTACATTAAATTTGTCTCCAGCTGCTGGTACTTCTGAAAGCCCTAGCACTTCTACTGGCATAGATGGTCCAGCAGATTTAATCTTCTTTCCTTTATCATCAAACATAGCCCTAATTCTTCCGTAAGTTGATCCAACTAAAATTGAATCTCCTGTATGAAGAGTTCCATTTTGAACTAGTAGTGAAGCTACGGGTCCCCTACCCTTATCAAGCTTAGATTCAATTACTGCACCCTTTGCTTTTCTAGTAGCATCTGCTTTTAATTCCTGAATTTCAGAAGTTAAAACTATCATTTCAAGAAGACTATCTATTCCTTCTTTAGTCTTAGCTGAAACTGGTACACAAACGGTATCTCCACCCCAGTCTTCTGCAACAAGACCATGTTCAGTAAGTTCTTGTTTAACTTTATCTAGATTAGCACCTGGCTTATCAATTTTATTTATTGCTACAATTATAGGCACATTAGCAGCTTTACAATGATTAATCGCTTCTTCAGTTTGTGGCATTATACCATCATCAGCAGCAACAACTAAGACAACTATATCTGTTATTTGCGCTCCTCTTGATCTCATAGCAGTGAAAGCTTCATGGCCTGGTGTATCTAAAAATGTAATGCTTTCGCCATTGATATTTACAACATAAGCACCAATATGCTGAGTGATTCCACCTGCTTCTGTTTCAGTAACGCTTGCTTTTCTTATTGCATCAAGTAATGATGTTTTACCATGATCAACATGACCCATTACAGTAACAACAGGTGATCTTTTTTTGAGTAATTTCTCATTTACCAATTCGCTATCTATTTCTGAAAATTCACTTTCGTTATTTTCTTTAATATGAACTAAAGTAACCTCAAACTTTTCTGCCAGTTTTCTTGCTGTTTCAAAATCCAATTCTTGATTAATTCCAGCCATAACACCCATAAACATTAACTGTTTAATAACTTCAACTGTAGACTTTCCCAATTTTTCAGAAAGATCCTTAACAGTTATGGTATCATTCATCTCTATAGTCTCATTTGATGTTTCTGGCACTTCTGGAACTGAGTTATCTTCATCTTCACTTACTACTTTTTTAACCTTTCTAGTCTTTTTCTCTTTAACGCTGTCATTTAATATTTCTTCATACACTTCTACTAAATCTTCTTTTTTGTCTTCACCACTAGCTATAAAATCATTTTTGTCATTGTCTTCAAAAAATTCTTTTATTAGCGTGGCATCTTCGTCTTCAATAGTACTCATGTGGTTTTTCACTGTTATATCGAATTCTTTTAATAGTAACTCTATTAAATCTTTACTTGGAATATCTAATTCTTTTGCCAATTCGTGTACACGTATTTTTGACAAATCATTCACCCCCGGTTAATTTTTTTCTTCATTCCATAACTCTAGAAGCCGCTTGCTCATCCTTAGGTCTGTAACGCAAACAACATTTATCTCTTGTCTTCCTAAGGCACTACCAAGTTCTTCTTTGGAAAAAAAATTGATTATATTAGTATTATACCTATCACAGTATGTATTAAACTTATCTTTTGTATTAACTGATGTATCTGTAGATATTATAATAAGTTTTGCATATCCTAACTTCAGCTCTTCTTCACATTTATTATATCCTTCTTTTAGGTTACCGGCTCTTTTTGTCAAGCCAAGAAACTGCAAAAATTTACTCTTCATTTAAAATTTCATCCTTTAGTTTTTCATAAATTTCATCACCTATAGTTGTTTCAAGGTTTTTTGAAAGACGTCTTGTTTTTATTGCCTTTTCCAAACATGCTACATCCTTACAAATATATGCACCTCTTCCAGGCTTCTTACCAGTAAAATCGATGGAAACATCATTTTCTTTATTCTTAACAATGCGAATAAGCTCTTTTTTTGTTTTCATTTCCATACAACCAGTGCACATTCTTTGAGGTATCTTTTTTACTACCATAATAGAACACCCCTATTCTTCAATAGATTTTGCTAAATCTTCAGTTTGTTCCTTGTTATCATCAGATTTTGCTAAATCATCGGTTATTTCTTTGCTACCAGGTAATTTAGCCAAATTTTCAATTTGTTCTTTACTTTTAATGTCTATTCTCCAGCCTGATAGTTTTGCAGCAAGTCTTACATTCTGGCCTTCTTTCCCTATTGCCAGTGAAAGTTGACCTTCATCTACAATAACTGTAGCACTTTTGCTTTTTTCGTCAATGGAAACGTCTATAACCTTTGCTGGACTTAATGAATTTGCAATATATTCTTCAGGTAGTTTACTCCATTTAATTATATCAATTTTTTCGTTTTTAAGTTCATTAACTATACTTTGAACTCTAACACCTCGTGGTCCCACACATGCTCCCATAGGATCAACATTCTCATCTGAAGAATATACAGCAATTTTTGTTCTAGATCCTGCTTCTCTAGATATTGACTTGATTTCTACAACACCTTCATATATTTCAGGTACCTCAAGTTCAAAGAGCCTTTTAACAAGACCAGGATGTGTTCTTGAAACTAGTACTTGAGCTCCCTTTGTTGTATTTTTAACTTCAACTATATATAATTTTATTTTTGTATTATATATATAATCTTCTCCAAGGATTTGTTCATTTGCTCCAAGTACAGCCTCTGTTTTTCCTAAATCAATAAGAACATTGCCCTTATCTTTTCTAATTACAGTTCCTGTAACAATGTCAAATTCTTTTTCTGAAAATTCATTATATATGATGCTTCTCTCTGCTTCCTTGATTCTTTGAACAACTACTTGCTTTGCTGATTGAGCTGCAACTCTTCCAAAAGTTTTAGGAGTTACTTCGATATCTATCAAATCACCTAACTGGTACTTTTGATTTATAGCCTTAGCGTCCTCTAAGGCTATCTCGTTTAATATGTCGCTAGTTGACTCAACAACATTTTTTTGAGCATAGACATGAATGTCCCCAGTTTCTCTATTCATTGTAACTTTTACATTATGAGCATTGTCAGCTATCTTAGCGTAATTTTTTTTATATGCGGCTACAAGAGCATCCTCTATAGTTGAAAATAGCATTTCTTCACTTATACCTTTTTCCTTGACAATTTCCCTTAATGCACCAATAAATTCCTCATTCATTTTTTTACCCCCTGTGCATTCCCTTCTAAAATTATTTTATCTATAACATTTCTAGGAATAGATATTTCTTTATTTTTATAATCGATATGAACATCGCTAGCATTGAAACTTAACAATTTCCCAATGTATTTCTTTTTTCCATTATATTGTTCATTAAGTTCTAGACTAACTTTAGCATTAATATTTTTATTTAAATGCTCTTCTGTAAAAAGCTGTCTATAGACACCAGGAGACGAAACCTCCAAATAATATCCAACATCAATTGGATCAACTCTATCTAATGTTTCACTAATCTTCCTACTTACTAATGCACAATCGTCAAGTCCTATTCCTTTTTCATTATCTATATAAATTCTAAGATAATCTTCATCGTCTTCATGAGTAAATTCTAAATAGTAAAATTCATAATTTAATTCTATTACTATAGGTTTTAACAGATCTATTAGTTCTTTAATCAAAACTGTCTCATCCACTTTTAAATCCCTCCTTACTAAATAGTTTTTACAATTTCTATTTAATATATTTATGCCAATGTAAAAACGCAACTATAGTTGCGTTTAACAAACAGAAAGAGCGGGCTTTAACCCACTCTTTTGCAAAACTTACCGGTAAAATTATATCTGTTTTTATTCTACCACAACAGAATAAATATTTCAAGGAAAAGTTAATATTAGGTATCTTTCAAGTGCCTTATGATACCTTACATAGTGAATAGTGATAATTGATTACTCTCTGGAAGTCCATGCAAACAACCATGTACCGATAAAGTTTCCACGGCACTTTTAGATATTTTAGCTCTAAGTCTTAAATCTTCTTTAGAAATAAACTCACCAAGTTTTCTTGCCTCAACAATACCTTTTGCCGCATTTTCTCCGACTCCAGTAAGTGAACTTATTGGAAGTCTAATTGAATCACCTTCAATTGAAAATTTAACTGCATTGGATTTATAAAGATCAACTTTTAAAAAATGTATTCCCCTCTTATTCATTTCATATGATATCTCTAAAATGGTAAGTAGACCTTTATCCTTTTGAGCCAAAGTATTGCCAAGTGCATAGAGTTCTTTCATTTTTCTCATTATAACTTCTTCACCTTGAATAATAAGATTTGCATCAAAGTCATCTGCTCTTACTGTAAAATAGGTAGTATAATATGCCTTTGGATAATATACTTTAAAATATGCTATTCTAACTGCCATCATTACGTAAGCAACAGCATGACCTTTAGGAAACATATATTTTATCTTCTTACATGAATCTATATACCAATCAGGAACATTCTTTTCTCTCATTGCAGCTTCATGTTCTTCTGATAGTCCTTTTCCTTTTCTTACTTTCTCCATAATTGTAAAAGCAGTTTTAGGTTCTAATTGCATATGCATAAGATATATCATAATATCATCTCTCGTAGCTATGCAATCTTTTAGTGTAGTAAACCCTTCCTTAATATAATATTGTGCATTGTTTATCCAAACATCAGTTCCATGTGATAATCCTGATATTCTAACTAGGTCAGCAAAAGTTTTAGGTTCTGTATCAAGAAGCATTTGCCTTACAAATTTAGTTCCGAATTCAGGTAATCCATAAGTACCAACTTCGCACTTCAGTTCCTCTTTTGTAACCCCAAGTGCTTCTGGTGAATTGAATAAACTCATTACCTTTTTATCACCTAACGGGATACTTTTAGGATCAACACCAGTTAAATCTTGAAGCATTCTAAGTACTGTAGGATCATCATGGCCTAATATATCGAGTTTAAGTAGTCTACCACTTATGGAATGATAATCAAAATGTGTTGTTATTATATCTGTATTTGGATCATCAGCAGGATGTTGTATAGGTGTAAAATTATATATTTCATTATCACTTGGCACAACCATAACTCCACCTGGATGTTGTCCCGATGTTTTCTTTATTCCTGTACATCCAAGAGTAAGCCTTTCTATTTCAGCTTGTGGTACATTTAAGTTCCTTTCGGCCAGATATTTTTTTACATAACCATAAGCTGTTTTTTCTGCAACAGTTCCAATAGTACCAGCCTTAAAAACATGCCCCTTACCAAATAGTACTTCTGTGTACTTATGAACAACAGATTGATATTCCCCTGAAAAATTAAGATCTATATCAGGTTCTTTATCTCCATTAAATCCAAGGAAAGTTTCAAATGGTATGTCATGGCCATCTTTTATATATTTGGAGTTACAAATCGGACAACTTTTATCAGGTAAATCTGCACCAGAACTTATAGATCCATCTGTAAAAAATTCACTATGCTTACATTTTGGACATACATAATGTGGTGGCAACCCATTTACTTCTGTTATGCTTGACATTGTAGCAACAAAAGATGAACCTACTGAACCTCTTGAACCTACTAGATAACCGTCCTTTGCAGACTTAGCAACTAGTTTTTGTGCAATAAGATATAATACCGCATAACCATTATTTATTATAGAACTAAGTTCCTTATCAAGTCTTTTTTGTACAACATCCGGAAGAACTTCTCCATATATAGAATGCACTTTTTCCATTGTCATATTTTTAATGTCTTCTTCAGCACCAGGTATCTTTGGTGGGAAGGTTTCATCAGGTATTGGCTTTATGTCGCCTATCATGTTAGCAATTTTTTGTGTATTGGTAACAACAACTTCCCTAGCTTTTGCAGTTCCTAAATATGAAAATTCCTCTAACATTTCTCCAGTTGTTTTAAGATAAAGAGGTGGTTGATTATCTGCATCACTAAAACCCCTTCCAGACATAAGTATATTTCTAAATACCTCATCTGTAGGATCTAAAAAATGTACATCACCAGTTGCCACAACGGGTTTGTCGTATTTTTCACCAAGCTCACAAATCCTCCTGTTCAAATCTTTTAGTTCATTTTTATCTTTAACAATACCGTTTCTAATCATAAATTTATTATTATCCAAGGGTTGAATCTCTAAATAATCATAAAATTTTAGCATTTCTTTTAATTCTTCATCAGTTTTTCCGTTTAATAATGCTCTAAAAAGTTCCCCTGCCTCACAAGCAGAACCTATAATTAGTCCTTCTTTACGATATTTTATTAAACTCTTTGGCATTCTTGGTCGTCTATAGAAATAATCTAAATTAGCAGTGGAAATTAATTTATACAAATTTTTAAGTCCAACCATATTTTTCACTAAAATAATCAGATGGTACGTTGGAAGCTTCTTTATATCTTGCTTCTTTAAAAATTCAGAGTTGATATCCTTTAATTTAACAATATCATTTTCCTTTAATTTTTTAAAACACCATAACATAATTCCGGCTGCGGCTTTTGCATCATCTACTGCCCTATGATGATTTTCAAGTGAAATGTCTAAGTGTTTGCAAATAGTGTTAAGTTTGTATCTTTTTAACTCCGGAATTAAAAATTTGGCGAGTAAAAGTGTATCCATAACTGAATTTTTACATTCTAAGTGCATATCTCTGCAATTTTTTTTAATAAAAGACACATCAAAATTAGCATTGTGTGCTACTAAAATATTATCACCTGCAAATTCCATAAACTCCGGTAAAACTTTTTCTATCCCTCTGGCCTCAATTACTGTTTCATTATTAATACCTGTAAGCTCAACTATTTTATCCGGAATTCTAATACCAGGATTTACAAATGATGAAAATGAATCAATTACGCTTCCTTCTTTTATTTTAAGAGCACCAATTTCAATTATCTTATCATTCTTACTAGAAAGACCCGTTGTTTCAATATCAAATACAACAAATGTATCATCAATAGTTTTTTCTTCAGCATTTATAATAATAGGTTCTCCATCATCAACTAAATATGTTTCTACCCCATAGAGTACCTTAATATTATTTTTTTTGCCTGCTTGCATTGCCTCTGGAAAAGCCTGAACCACACCATGATCTGTTACCGCAATTGCCTTATGCCCCCATTTTGAAGCGCGTTCAATAAGTTTAGACACCGCAGTCATACCATCCATGGCACTCATGGTAGTATGTAAATGTAGTTCCACCCTTTTATCAATTGAAGCATCCATTCGTTCAACTTTATTACACTTTACTATGTCTCTACCCATAATAACCACATCTTTAGCAAATGTATCGTAGGTAGCTTCCCCTCTAACCTTACAATAAAGGCCTTCTTTTATATGTTCTAAAAGTTGTTCAGTATCCTTAGGTCTTGGAAAACATTTTACCGTTATTGAACTCGTATAGTCAGTAATGAACATTGTGACTATTTTTCGTCCAGATTTAGTTTCTATAATATTAACTTTAAATATGTCTCCTATAATTGTTACTACACCTGATGCTTCATCTATTGTACTTATTGCAACAGTTTCATTATTTATAGATTTTCCATAAATTACAGAACTATTTTTATCTTTCGGTTGATAATAGGTATTTTTCCCAAATTTGTTCTTTTCACTTTTTGCTTCATATGAAGATGTTTTTTCAGAACTGGTATGATTTGAGTTGTTAGTTATAATATCTTTTATTATAGATTTTTCTTCAATTTCTCTTTCCTTAAAGAAATCATCTGATTCTGTTTTTTCATCATATTCCATTTTAATATGACATTTAACCGAGAACATATCTTCTAAGGTATGCTCTAATAATTTCTCTATTCCCTTACTTTGCAGTAAACAAGTTATAAATTTATTTCCGTTAATTATCCTTATATTGTCTCCATCAGGTATAATAGTTGATTTAGACAAGCAGCTCTTAGCAATAGGTACTGTAGATGAAATACTTCCTACTACATCTATCCAATGCTTATTGCATATACTTTCTACTGTTATATTTGAAATATCCTTATAATAAACTAGTTCCACCTTATCAAGAAAATCAAACTTTTTTTTCACAGTAACTTTCAAAGTATTTAAACACTCCTGATCCAATTCATTTACAGATTTTATAAAAACTTTCAACATATTGCTTTTTTTAAGGAATTGAACCCTTAGAACCCTAATATTTTCGCCCATCAAAGCGTCATTGGAATTAATATCATTATTAACTAATTGGACTAAGTTTGTACTCAAATTAATATTCCTCCAATGTTTTGACTTAAATTTTGTTTATTTCGTCCACAAGTGCTTCCACTAAATCTTCTTCCTTAACCTTTTTAATTATTTCGCCTTTCTTGAATATAAGACCCTCACCTTTTCCACCAGCAATACCTATATCCGCTTCTCTAGCTTCACCAGGTCCGTTTACAACACAACCCATAATAGCCACTTTAATATTTTTTTTGCATCCACTTAATCTTTTTTCTACTTCTTTTGCTATATTAATTAGATCAATTTGTGTCCTTCCACATGTTGGACAAGAAATAAATTGTATGCCATCAGACAAGAGGCCTATTGATTTTAATATTTCTCTTCCTACTTTAATTTCGTCTTCTGGGTCTCCTGTAAGTGAAACTCTAATTGTATCACCAATACCTTCACAGAGAAGCGTACCAATACCAACGCTGGATTTTATTGTTCCTCTCCACACAGTTCCAGCTTCCGTTACACCTACATGTAGAGGATAATTTACAAGTTTAGAAATTTTTCTATAACTTTCAATCATCATCATTACATCTGAAGACTTTATGGATATTACTATATTATGAAAATCAGCATCTTCTAATATTTTCACATGCTCTAGTGCACTTTCAACTAGTGCATCTGCACAAACTCTTCCATATTTTTTTAAGATATTTTTTTGGAGAGACCCAGAGTTAACTCCTATTCTTATAGGAATATTCTTTTCTTTAGCAGCACTAGCTACTATCTTAACTTTTTCATAACTACCAATATTACCAGGATTAATTCTAAGAGCTGAAACACCATTTTTTATGGCGATTAATGCTAGCCTATAATCAAAATGTATATCGGCAACTAAAGGTATATGTATCTGCTTAACAATTTCCTTTATGGCATTTCCTGCTTCTTCATCTATAACAGCACATCTTACAACATCACAGCCTGCCTCTTCCAATTTTAATATTTGATTTACAGTAGAGGCTACATCTCTAGTGTCCGTATTTGTCATAGACTGAACAGCTATTTTTTCGTTACCACCTACATATATATTGCCTACTTTTACACTTCTAGTTTTTATTCTCTCCATATTTATCGTCTCCTAAAAATTAACTGGATATACTATATCTTTAAAGATTATTAACACCATAAATACCATCAATACCGTAAATCCAATGGTATTTATTACCCCAACTTTGTTTTCATTCGCTTTTTTACCTGATACTATCTCATATAAACATACGAGAACATAGCTACCATCAAGAGCTGGAAATGGTACAAGATTCAGAATTCCAATTTGAGAACTTAAAAAAGCTATTATGGATAAATACGGTATAATTCCTGCTATAGCCGCTTTCCTAGTTATTTTTATTATTGTAACAGGACCACCTACATCATTCATGGACGCCTGATGTGTAAACAATAATTTAAAACTAAGAAATGCTTCACGCACCATAGATATAGTTTCTTTAAATCCATAGTTAATTGATTGTAATATAGTTGGAGAGGCCACTACTTTTCCACCTACACCAACCATGTATCTTCCAGTTGTTTTGTCTTTCATTGGCATCATACTATAACTTTTAATAATCCCATCTTTTTTTACTTCAAGATTTATTTTATTATTTTTAGCTAGACCTATAAATACAGCAAAATCATCCCAGGTCAAAATACTTGAACCATTAACTTTATATATAGTACTTCCTGTTTGAATTCCAATCTTTGCTGCTGGACTATTGGGTACCACTGAGTTTACTACTGGGAGCACAAATCCAGAAATTGCACCAATTGAAATATATATCATAACAGCTAACATAATATTCATAAGTGGGCCTGCTATTACTATGCTAAGTCTTCTAAGAGGTGATTTATTGTTAAAAGCCCTTGGATCTTCACTTTTATCTTCATCACCTAACATTTTAACATACCCGCCGATTGGAAGTATTCTTATAGAATATTGAGTTTCTTTACTATTGATAGAGGCGAGTTTGGGACCCATTCCTATGGAAAATTCCTCAACTTTTACATCGTTTAACTTTGCTAGTATAAAGTGTCCAAGTTCGTGTATTATAATTAAAATACCCAACGCAATTATTGCAACTAAAATATACAAAACTACCACTCCTATAAATCATATTTATTTTTAATATATCTTTTTACATTTTTGTCAGTATCAAGAATTATATCAACATCAATATTTTTTTCATACTGAAATTTATCAAGCGCCTCTTCTATTATGTCTTGAATTTTTAAAAAACTAATCTTATTTTCCAGAAATAGTTCTACAGCAATCTCATTTGATGCATTTAAAATTGTTGGAAGGTTACCACCAGCTTTACCAGTTTCATACGCAAGTTTTAGGCATCTAAAAGTATCCATATCCGGCTTTTCAAATGTCAATTCACCCATTGCAAAGAAATCCAATGTTTTAATGATTTTTTCAGTGCGCCCAGGAAAATTTAACGCATACTGAATGGGAAGTCTCATATCCGGGCTTGCCATTTGAGAAATTATACTTCCATCACAGTATTCTACCATGGAGTGTATTATACTCTGAGGATGTACGATCACTTGAATGTTTTCATAGGCAATATTAAACAAAGAATTAGCTTCTATAACTTCAAAACCCTTATTCATCAAAGTTGCAGAATCAATGGAAATTTTTTTACCCATATTCCACTTTGGATGATTTAAAGCTTCCTCTGGAGTTATATTAATAAGCTCTTCTCTTGATTTACCCCTAAAAGGTCCACCAGAGGCTGTAAGTAATATTTTTGATATTTCACTATTTTTATTTCCTTGAAGGCATTGAAATATTGCACCATGTTCTGAATCTACAGGTAATATTTTTACCCCAGCTTTTTTGGCCTCTCGCATAACTATTTCTCCGCCAACAACAAGTGTTTCCTTATTGGCAAGGGCGATATCTTTTTTAGCTCTAATTGCATTAATAGTTGGTATAAGCCCTATCATCCCCACTACTGAAGTTATAACAATGTGAGTTTCAGTAGCCGTTGCAACAGCATTTAATCCTTCCATTCCATAGACTACTTCTATAGATATTTTATTTTTTTCACAGTAATTTTTTACTTTTTCATATGCAACTTTGTCTGTTATACCAACAAGTCTTGGTTTAAATTCATCTATTATATCTATCATCTTTAAATGATTTTTATTTGCACTAACTGCAATTAATTTAAATTTTTCTTTGCTTTTTCTTAAAACGTCTAAAGCTTGCGTACCTATGGAACCTGTAGCGCCTAAAATAGAAACATTTTTCATTATTACCGCTCCTAACTAACCTGTGATATGATGATTTCTTTAACTATAATCAAGTAAATTGGTCCCATAATTAATCCAACCATTCCAAAAATTTTACTGCCTACATATATAGATATAAGTAACGCCAGTGGATGAATCTGTAAATTTATGCTCATGAATTTAGTTTCCATTATTTGTCTATTAAATTGAAGCAAAATATATAAAAATATTAAGCCAACTGATATTATGTATTTTGTTTGATATATCTTGTAAATCACTAATGGCAAAAATATCAATAAGGTTCCTACATATGGTAGTATATCTAGAAATCCACATAGTATTCCCAAAAAAACAGCACTATCCACTTCCAAAATTACGAACCCACAGATTGTTTGTAGCGTTGTAACTAATACTAATATGATTTCAATTAATACTATATTTTTTACTTCTTTAGATTTCTTCCTTATCAACTCTAACTTTTTATCTGATACATAACTTTTGATATATTTTACTATATCACAATAATCAACTAAAATAAAGTAAACGGATATATTGCCTACAAAATAAGATATTAGAAAATCAGTGGTAAAAAAAGCACCTTTTTGCATAATATTAAAATTCAAAGAATCGAAAACATAATTTTTAATGTTTTTAGCAATATCTTCAATTTTAAAATATTGAACTATAGGTAGATGCTTGTCTATTTGTTGTATAGTAACCTGACTAAAAAAAGCAGAAATAAGGTATTTAATCTTAATGAATAATATACTACCACTATATATGATGGCGAAAAACACGATTACGTTAACTGTAATAATAGTTATTATAGCATTAACCTTGCTACTCAATAAGGATTGTCTGCACAATAGTTTATATATAGGCGTTGATAATAGAAGTAATATTACTATAGAAAAAAATGGAGTGAAATAACTTTTAATTAGTAGATCTACAAATATAAAAAAAATTAATAGTAAAATACATTTAATTAATTTTTTATACAATAGGTTTCCTCACATAATTATTACTATAAAATATTATATTCTAAACAAAACATCAATATCATTAAATTTTTAAGTTAAGTGATAAAAGTAATAAGCCTCAGATACTAACGGAACCATGTCTAGCCAAAATGAAGACGCTACTTTACCGTAGCGTCTTCATTAGTCGATACAAAACAATTTACTTGCTGTTATATATTTAAAATAAATGTTAAATAATAATAAACTATCACGGAAGAAAACAAAATACTATCAAATCTGTCTAATATTCCACCATGTCCTGGTATTAAATTCCCATAATCTTTAACATTAACATGCCTTTTTATTGAGGATGCTGCAAGATCTCCGAATTGAGAGAATATACCACATAATAACCCAATCAAAGCGTAATTAAATAAATTAATATGGAGTAAGTTAATGTTAGTTCCATATGTATTAATTAATTGCCCAAATACTACACAGGATACAATACTTCCAAATAGCCCTCCTATCGAACCTTCTACAGTTTTATTAGGACTTACCTTAGGACAAAGTTTATGTTTTCCTAAATGTCTTCCGGCGTAATAAGCAGCTGTATCACACATCCATGAGGCTATAAATATAATCCAAACAAAATATTTCCCAATATACACGCTCGTGTTAAGAACTGATACGGTTTTCATATTTACTAGTACAATGAAACTAAAAAAGATTGCTACATATATAAATCCTAGCATAGTCACTGAGATATCTATGAAATTATACTTTGTATTTAGTGTTGGTATACAGAACATGATAAATACTGCAAATGTAAATATCAATATAGTATATTTAAACTCCATATTATTGCTTAGTATTATATAATATAGTATACACATTATATACCCAACAATATTAATTGGATTAATATTCTTAGATTTAACTACTTTGTAAAATTCGTACATACCTAGAAGCGATAAAATGGATACTAAGACTCTTAAATACATTCCACCTAATAATAAAAATATTATTAGTGGCATTAAGACAACAGCACCAACATATCTTTTATTCATAACTTTCACCCCTACTTTACTTTGCCAAAACGTCTATCTCTGTTTTGATAGTCAAATATAGCTTTATATAGATAATCAACTGTAAAGTCAGGCCACATTATATTACTATACCAAAATTCTGAGTAAGCACACTGCCAAAGGAGAAAATTACTCAACCTTTGTTCCCCGCTAGGCCTTATTATTATATCAGGATCAGGAATTCCAGCAGTATATGTGTAATTATTAAAATCTTTTTCAGTTAAATTTTTAACATCATCTGGTATTAATTTTCCGCTTTCATAATCCATAAAAATGTTTTTAATTGCATACAAGATTTCTGCTCTTCCACCATAATTTAAAGCTAGATTTAATACTAATCCAGTATTATTTTCTGTTTTTAATTTTGATTCTTCCAAAACCTCTATACACGGCTTAGGCAGTTTAGAAATATCCCCAATGGTTTTTATTTTTACGTTGTTTTTATGAAGATTATTAAGTTCCTTTCTAAGATATTCAACTAATAGTCTCATTATTGTACTAACCTCATCATTAGGTCTTTGCCAATTTTCTGTAGAAAATGCATAAAGAGTTAAATATTTAACTCCTATATCACTTGCACCCTTAACTATTTTATTGATGTTTTCTACACCAGCCTTATGCCCCATTGATCTAGGTAGTTTTCTTTTCTCCGCCCAACGCCCATTACCATCCATTATAATTGCAATATGACATGGAATATTCTCAGTATCTAAAACCATTTCATCTGGGTTAAGTTTTGACTCCTTTGAAGTTGTAAATTTCCACATTTTAAACACTCCTATCATTAAATATCCCATTACTAATATTCATTAAGTATAACAAAACCTGCGCTGGCGCAGGTTTTGTTATACTAGCTATCTGTAAAAGATGATGCCTATATAGACATTACATCTTTTTCTTTGCTTTCTAATATCCTATCTATTTCTTTTATATAATTATCCGTTTGCTTTTGGATATCATCTTCACATTTTTTCACTTCATCTTCAGTAGCATCATTTTTCTTTTTTAATGCTTTAACTTTGTCATTTGCGTCTCTTCTTACCGCTCTAACTGCAACTTTTGCTTCTTCTCCATTTTTCTTCACATTTTTTACAAGGCTCTTTCTTGTTTCTTCCGTAAGTTCCGGAATAATAAGTCGTATAACTATACCATCACTTGATGGATTTAAACCTAAATCAGATTTAAGTATTGCTTTTTCAATATCTTTAATTACATTTCTGTCAAATGGTTGTATTAATAGTACTCTCGGTTCAGGGCTGGATATATTTGCCAGCTGATTTAATGGTGTTATGCTGCCATAATATTGCACATGAACTCTATCTAGCATAGCAGGATTAGCTTTACCTGCTTTCATAGTTGATAGGTCCCTTCTTAAAACACAGATAGTTTTATTCATTTTTTCCTCGGCATCACTGATAATATCTTTTAACATAGAAATCCTCCTAAAATTATTTTGATACTAACGTACCTATTTTTTCACCTAAAACAGCCTTTAGTATATTTTCAGGGTTATCAAGTCCAAATACTATAATTGGTATTGAATTGTCCATACATAACGAGGTTGCTGTGGAATCCATAACCTGTAGTCCTTTTTCAAGTACATCCATATAAGTAAGTTTGTCAAATTTAACAGCATCATTATACACATGTGGATCTTTATCATAAACTCCATCAACTTTTTTAGCTAATAATATAACGTCAGCTTCTATTTCAGCTGATCTAAGAGCTGCTGCAGTATCTGTTGAGAAATATGGATTACCAGTTCCTGCTCCAAATATAACAACTCTCCCCTTTTCTAAATGTCTCATTGCTCTTCTTCTAATAAAAGGTTCTGCAATTTGCTTCATTTCGATAGCCGTTTGCACTCTTGTATTTACACCAATATCCTCTAATGAATCTTGGAGTGCCATAGCATTTATACATGTAGCAAGCATACCCATATAATCAGCAGTGGTTCTGTCCATGCCTTGCCCTTGTCTGCCTCTCCAAATGTTTCCTGCACCAACTACAATACCAACCTCAATACCCATATCAACAATTTGTTTTATCTGCTCTGCTATTTTTTTTGCAACATCAAAGTCGATACCATAACCATTTTCACCAGCCAAAGCTTCACCAGATAATTTTAACATTATTCTCTTATATTTCATAGCCTTCATATCCAATTCTACCTCCAATTAAGTAGTTTTTAAAAAAAATTACCGTCTTTATACTAATATTACTTTAAAAAAAGAGAACACCCTGTGTTCTCTTTTTTTACTACTTTCCTTGTTGCATTTGTTTTTTAACTTCTTCAGCAAAATTTTCCTCAACTTTTTCTATGCCTTCTCCTCTTTCGAATCTAGAGTAAGAAACTATAGTTATAGGTGAGCCTACTTCTTTTGACTTTTCTTCAAGTAATTTTGAAATAGTTAAATCAGAATTTTTTACCCAAAGTTGATCTACAAGACAAACTTCTTTAAGGTATTTTTTAATTCTTCCTTCAACCATTTTTTCAACAATTTTTTCTGGCTTTCCTTCATTTAAAGCTTGAACTCTATAGATTTCTTTTTCTTTATCTAAAGCAACTAGATCAACTCCAGCTTCATTCAAAAACAAAGGATTTGCTGCAGTAATTTGCATACATATATCTTTTGCAAGTTCGCTAACTACTGGATTTTGAACTGATGAACCTAGTTCTACTAGAACTCCAATTCTTCCATCACCATGAATATAGCTTTGAACTACTCCACTCTCCGTATTGTATCTTGTGAATCGTCTAACCTTCATATTTTCTCCAAGTTTAGCTATTAATCCACTGATAGCATCAGTAAGAGTAATGTTTTTATCAGCTATATATTTTTCAGCTAATAATTCTTCAACATTAGTAGCTTTACCTATAGCAACCATTTTTGCTACATTGCTAGCTAATTCAGAAAAAGCTGCATTTGCTGAAACAAAATCTGTTTCACTATTAACCTCAACAATAGCACCTAATTTACCATCCTCGCTAACATATGTAGCCACTAAACCTTCTGCTGCTACTCTACTAGCTTTTTTAGCTGCTGCTGCGAATCCTTTTTCTCTCAATATTTCGATAGCCTTTTCAATGTCACCATTTGATTCTGTTAAAGCTTTTTTACAAGCCATCATAGCAGAACCTGTTCTTTCTCTTAATTCTTTAACCATACTTGCGGAAATCATATTAATTCCTCCGTTCAATTTCTTAGCTATAGAAAATGAAGAAGTAAACTTCTTCATTTTATTTATAAATATATTTTGAATTTATTTTTAAATTTATTTTTGAATACTATTCAGCTAATTGTTCACCTTGTCTTCCTTCAATAACAGCATCAGCCATTTTAGCAGTAATTAACCTTACGGCTCTTATAGCATCATCATTTCCTGGAATAACATAATCAATTTCATCTGGATCACAGTTAGTATCTACTATGGCTACTACTGGTATACCTAAAATCTTAGCTTCAGAAATAGCATTTTTTTCTTTTCTTGGATCTACTATAAACAAAGCACCAACTTTATCTTGAACCATGTTTCTGATACCACCAAGATTCTTAACAAGTTTTTCTTGTTGATTTTTAAGTTTTATAACTTCTTTTTTAGGTAGAACTTCAAAAATTCCGTCTTCTTCCATTTTTTGCAATTCTTCAAGTCTGTTTATTCTAGTCTTTATTGTTTTAAAGTTTGTAAGCATACCACCAAGCCATCTGTTATTAACAAAATGCATTCCTGATCTTGTTGCTTCCTCTGCAATAGCTTCTTGCGCTTGTTTTTTTGTACCTACAAATAATACATCTTTTCCATCTTGTGAAACACTCTTTATAAAATCATATGCTTCGTCAACTTTTTTAACAGTCTTCTGCAAATCAATAATATAAATACCATTTCTTTCTGTGAAGATGTATTTAGCCATCTTAGGGTTCCATCTTCTTGTTTGATGTCCAAAGTGAACACCGGCCTCTAATAATTGTTTCATTGATATAACTGACATAATTAATCAAACCTCCCAGGTTTTTCCTCCATCATCTTCATACCTATAATTGACCTTTCGGCACCAAATTACATGTTGGATGATGTGTGTATTTTTACTTACATAGTGTAACATATTTATCCAACATATTCAAGACATTTTTTTAATTCATGCACAATTTAAAAAATAACGAGTCAAATTTTCATCATGTCTTTGTCTTATTATACGCGTACAAAAAAAGCTTAATTATCAGCTTTTATACATAGTTTTTCTTTTTTTCCATATTACCTTGCTTAATTAATCTAGAACTCTATTTAATCTTTTTTAATTCATCTGTTAATTTATTATTTAATATCTTTATATGTGTACCTTTCATTCCTAAAGATCTAGATTCAATTACCCCTGCGCTTTCAAGTTTTCTAAGGGCATTTACTATAACACTTCTTGTTATACCAACCTTGTCAGCAATTTTTGAAGCAACTAAAAGCCCTTCTTCGCCATCTAATTCATTAAATATACTTTCCACAGCTTCAAGTTCTGAATAGGAAAGTGTTCCTATTGCAAGTTGTACTACTGCCTTTTTCCTTGCTTCTTCTTCAATTACTTCTTGTTTAGATCTTAATATTTCAAGACCAACTATAGTGGCACTATATTCTGCTAGAACAATATCATCATCATCAAAATTTTCATTAAACCTTCCAAGTAACATTGTACCCAGTCTTTCTTTGGTTCCAATTATTGGTACTACTGTGGTTATCTTGTTGTTTATTCCACATGCACTATTTTCATCAAATACACATTTTCCGATATTTTTTAAATTATCTTTTGTTTCATGTATACTCATTAGTTTATTGTTGTACTCGTCAGGAAACTTCATATTATCTATAACTCTAGTTTTAAGATCACCGCACTCAAAACCATCAAATAAATTATATCCTAATATCTTCCCTTTTCTGCTTATTATATATACATTACTCTTTAATATTTCGCTCAAAAGAATGCAAATATCATCAAACACTACTGGTTCTGCTCCGAATTTTTGCAATATTTTGTTTAACATTCTTGTTTTATTTAATAGGGTAGACATTACAATTCCTCCTAAATAGGTTGCTTAATTGTTATAGCTAGCAAAACAATATACGCTCACTTAAATTTAAAAACAATTTAAAATATTCTGAATTGTTTTTAATCTATGTTGCAATAATAACATAATAGCTTCTCATTTTCAACCATACATCGGTTTGTTCGACATACTTTGTTTTATTTCAATATAATATTTTAAATTAATTAAAATATTATATTGAATATCATTATTTCACTTGCAAATTAAATTATTTTTTTGTTATTCTTTAGCCTCTTCTTTGATATCTTCCTTAGTATCTTCTTTATATTTCTTATTCTTACACTCTGGATTTGAACATTCAACATATTCGCCTTTTGTCTTATTGTATTTTTTTAAATAGTAGCTTCCACATTTTTCGCATTTTTCATTAGTTGGCTCAAACCAACTTACAAAATCGCACTTAGGATAATTGCTACACCCGAAGAATTTTTTACCCTTTCTGCTTTTTCTTACAAGCACATTCCCATCAGCACATTTAGGACATTTAACATCTAACTCTTCTACTATTGCTTTAGTATTTTTACATTCAGGGTATCCTGGGCATGCTAAAAAGTCGCCAAATCTACCATGCTTTATCACCATAAACTTACCACATTTATCGCATTTTATCTCTGTCACTACATCTTCTATAGTTATTTTAGCTACTTCTTTTTCTGCAATATCAATTGCAGTTTCTAGTGGCTTATAATATTCATTTACAACACTATTCCAGACAACTTTACCTTCTTCAATATTATCTAATTTGTTCTCCATTTCTGCTGTGAATTCTATATCTACAATTTGTTTGAAATATTCACTTACAATGTTATTAACTATATTTCCTAGTTCTGTTGGAGATAAAGTTTTCTTTTCTCTTTCAATATATTTTCTTCCTAAAAGAGTAGATATTATTGGTGCGTAGGTACTAGGTCTTCCAATACCATTCTCTTCAAGGGTCTTTACAAGTGATGCTTCTGAAAATTTAGCAGGAGGTAAAGTGAAATGTTGTTTACCAATTACATCATCTTTCTCCAATACGTCCTTCTCGTTAAGCAATGGAATTTTAATTTCGCCATCTTCTTCATCTAATTTATAGTTATAAACTTTCATGAAACCATCGAATTTTGTGAAAGAACCACTTGCTTTAAATGTATAAACTCCATTTATTATTTGTACTGTCATGGTATCCATAATGCATGAAGCCATTTGGCTTGCCATAAATCTATTCCATATTAAACTATAAAGTTTATATTGCTCTAATTTTACATTTCCTTTTATTTCTTCAGGTGTAATTTCCATGTGTGAAGGTCTAATTGCTTCATGGGCATCCTGTATATTTTTTTTACTTTTAAATATACGTGGTTTTTCTGGAACATACTCACTGCCAAAGGTATTTGTAATATATTCCTTTGCTATGCCTTTAGCTTCATCTGCTATTCTTATTGAATCTGTTCTCATGTATGTTATTAAACCAATTGTACCATGTCCTTTTGCTTCAATCCCTTCATAAAGAGCTTGGGCTATAGACATAGTCCTTTTAGTTGAAAAATTCAATCTTTTGTAGGCATCCTGTTGTAATGTACTTGTAGTAAATGGTGGAAGAGGATTTTTATTTTTGGTCGATTTTTTTATGCTTTTTACTGTAAATTCCTGTCCTTTTAGCTCATCAATTATTTTATCTGCCTCTTCTTTGTTTGGTATAGATAACTTTTTACCATTTTTTGAAAAAAGTTTCACTAAAAATGGTTTAGTTTTTTTATCTTTTATAAGCATACACTCAATTGACCAATACTCTTCTTGTTTAAAATCGTTTATTTCTTTTTCTCGATCACAAATTATTTTTAAAGAAACTGATTGAACTCTTCCAGCACTTAGCCCCCATTTTACTTTTCGCCAAAGTATTGGACTAATTTTATATCCAACTAATCTATCAAGTACTCTTCGAGCCTGTTGAGCGTCAACAAGCTTTAAATCTACCGTTCTAGGAATCTTGATTGCTTCTTTAATTGCTTTTTTGGTTATTTCATTAAAAACGATTCTACATTTCTCTCCGTCATCAATTTTCAAAACTTTGGCTAAATGCCAAGATATAGCTTCTCCCTCACGATCATTATCTGTTGCAAGGAATATTTTATCACTTTTTTTTGCTTTCTTTCTAAGTTTATCTAATAACTCCCCTTTTCCTCTTATAGTTATATATTTAGGCGTATAATTATCATCCACCGCTACTCCTAATGTACTTTTAGGTAAATCTCTTACATGCCCCATTGAAGCTTCTACAGTATAATTTTTTCCTAAATACTTTGCGATAGTCTTTGCTTTAGCTGGTGATTCTACAATAACTAAATTTTGTCCCATCTAATCCCCTCCAAAATCTGTCTGTACTATTTAAGTTTTAAATATAATCATTTACCTTACCGTAATAATTACCATTTAAACACATAATTTCTTTTTTCAACTGCATTTCAAATAATAACTCATAAATTTGTGTTATGTCAACACCACTTACTTTTATAATATCATCTATATGCATTGGATTATCCGAAATTACATTATATACTTCTTTTTCTAAAACAGATATTTTTCTTTCTGCATTATGCTTTTTATTATATTCTATTCCCAATAATTCAAATATGTCTTCACAACTGGTAAGTGGAAAAGCACCATCTTTTATAAGTTTGTTAGTACCTACGCTATTTTTAGAAAAAATAGATCCAGGAACTGCCATTACATCTTTTCCTTGCTCTAGGGCAGAACCTGCAGTGATTAATGATCCGCTTCTTAAATTTGCTTCAATAACTATTACAATTTCACTAAGTGCACTTATAATTCGATTTCTAATTGGAAAGTTATAACTAAGTGGTTTTGTACCAGGTATAAATTGTGAAATAATACAACCATCTTTATCTAATATATCATTAAACATTTTTGAATTTTCTTTTGGATAAACAACATCCAGTCCACACCCTAAAACAGCGCAAGTGTAGCTGTTATTATCTAAACATGTTAAATGAGCATTAGAATCTATACCTCTTGCAAAGCCACTAATTATGTTTATACCGAAGTTGCAGAGTTCCTTTGTGATTATCTGGGTAACATTACTCCCATAACTCGAGCATTCTCTTGATCCAACTATAGACACATTTCTATTACTATTTAAATTTGTTATGTTCCCCTTGTAAAAAAGTGCATAGGGTGAATCTTCATATTTTCTAAGTACACTAGGATATTTCTTGTCAAAATATGTAACAAAATTTATATTATTTTTAATAATATCATTTTTCAATAAATTTATCTTTTCACTTGTAGGTGTTAAGTTATTCTCTTTACTGTGTCCATTTACAGTATAGTACCATATTTCTTGGGAATTTTTAAATCTTTTCATTAAATTAATTTTTGTTTTACTACTAGCCTTTAATAAAATAAACCATAAATCATACTCATCCATATATAAATTCTCCTTGCATTCGGCACATCTATAATAAAAATTGGCTATTAACTAGCTGTCTTTTGAAGATGTGGATATTTTTCTTTATCATACATCTCAAATTATACACAGATGATTTATTTTTTATACAAAGATTTATGTTTAAACAATTGTCAACGTAAAAAGATTTATCCAGCAGAAAATATTAGAAAAAATAAAAAAAATCTCCTATGGCCAGTGTCCAAGGGAGGCAGAATATAGGCTATTGTTTTGCGTAATACTTTATTCACGTCATAAAAGCATTTTTAATTAATCGAACATTGTAATCATTATCTGTATTATTTAATACCACTTCCACTACATCAAACCTAAAGGAGCAATTATAGCAGTTTTTCTCATATATATATACTTCCGCAACTTTTTGAATTTTTATTTGTTTTCTTCTATTTACTGCATCTACTGGAAAACCAAATTCTCCTCCATATCTTGTTTTAACCTCAATAAAACAAAGATAATCTCCGTCAAACGCTATTATGTCTATTTCCCCTAATCTGCACCTAAAATTTCTCATTACAATTTTATAATTGCTTTTAATTAAATATTTTGTAGTAATATCTTCTCCATAGTCTCCAATATCTTTATTTAAATGTTTCATATTTTCTCCTAAGTCTTTAAAAAAAATATTTTAATACATAATTTAAATATTGACATATTAATAAAAATTTATCCATAGATATTCATATCCCTTACAATATATTTCTAAGGAAACTTCTTCTATGTATAGGACAAGGTCCAAATTCTTTTATTGCGTCTATATGCTCTTTACTTCCATAACCGCTATTATTCTGAAAATGATATTGTGGAAATATTTCAGCATACTTTTTCATCAAATTATCCCTATAAACCTTTGCGACAATGGATGCACATGCTATACTAGCACTTTTTGAATCTCCCTTAATAACAAAGGTATTATTTATTCCAATGTTTTTTATTGCATATCCATCTGAAACTACAAAGTCAGGTTTAATAGAAAGGTTCTCAGCAGCCTGTTTTAATACTTCTTGGTTGCAAACACCAACTCCATCTTTGTCTATCACAGTGTATTCTATTAGTGCTATATTATAGCATATTGATTTGTTAATTATAATTTGAGAAAGCTCTTCCCTCTTTTTTGCAGTCAATTTTTTAGAATCATTTATTCCAAGTATTAGATCCTCATCTAGAACATTCAGATCCAAAATTACTGAAGCCGCCACAATTGGGCCTGCCAGTGGTCCCCTACCCACTTCATCCACCCCGGCTAAATACCCATTAGTATGAAAGGCTCTATCAAAGTTATATAATTTTTGCACCCTTATTAGCTCTTTTGATTTTTTCTCCAAATAGTTGTTTAACTGTTTAGAAAGATTCTGGACATTTTTTCTAGTATCAGTACTAAGTAGTTCGATAAGTTTTTCATAATTTTCTTCAGTAGCATTATTTACATACTCTTTTATGGACGAAAAATTCATTTTGGAAATATCCATATTTACTCAGTAGGACGTTCTAAAGAAACCTGCCCTAATTTGCCCCCTCGAAATTCGTCAAGTAACATTACCGATACTCTATTGTAGTCTACATTACCTTTTGAAACTACAGCGCCTCTCTTTCTAGCTATCATTTCAATATTAGCTAGAGCATCATCTTCAAGTGCCTCTAATTTATATCTTTTCATTAAGTTGTTTGGATTATATTTTTGAAGTTTTTCTATTAATTTTATGGCAAGTTCTTCTATATCCATTATTTCATCTTTTATAGCACCGGTAAATGCTAAATTTAATCCAACGGTTTTTTCTTCAAATTTAGGCCAAAGAACCCCTGGCGTATCCATAAGCTCAATACCCATTTTAGTTTTAATCCATTGTTTACTTTTTGTAACCCCTGGTCTATCACCAATTCTAGCAATTTTAGTCCCAGCCATTTTATTTATAAAAGAAGATTTTCCAACGTTGGGTATTCCAACAACCATTACTCTGCTTATTACATTAGTGACACCCTTTGATCTCATTCTATCTGTTTTTTCTTTCAATAATTTATCAATTTCACCTTTTATACTATTGAGTCCAAGTCCATTCATAGAATTAACAGCTATGGCTTTTACGTTGTCCTTAGATAAAAAATCAACCCAAGCCTTTGTAACCTTTCCTTCACTTAAATCACATTTATTTAAAAGTATTATCCGAGGCTTATTTTTACATATATCAATAATTTGTGGATTTGCACTCGATCTTACTATTCTTGAATCTCTTATTTCTATAACAACATCAACTAGTTTTAAATTTTCTTGTATTTCTCTTCTAGTTTTTGCCATGTGACCTGGAAACCAGTTTATTGATTCTATCATATATATACCTACCTTTCTAACTATATTTATATAATAAAAAAAGGGACCTCACAGCCCCACTTTTTTTTACTTTAATTCTTTAACCTTTGCGGATTTACCAACTCTATCTCTTAAGTAGAACAATTTGGCTCTTCTTACTTTACCTCTTCGTACTACTTTAATACTAGCTAATATTGGAGCGTTGATAGGAAAAGTTCTTTCAACACCAACACCATAAGCAACTCTTCTCATAGTGAAGGTTTCTCTTAATCCACCATTTTGTTTTTTTATAACTGTTCCTTCAAAGGCTTGAAGTCTTTCCTTTTCGCCCTCTTTGATTTTTACTTCAATTTTAATTGTATCTCCTACATGAAACTCTGGTAAATCTGTTCTGATTTGTTCTGCTTCTATGGCTCTTATAACATCTAACATCGTGCATTCCCTCCTTATATATTTAATTGACGTTCATAACTACTGACTGCAATCAGAGGACCGCCCGTACTAGCACAACCTATATAGTAACATATACAATAACTCTTTTCAACTAAATAATTGTTTTTACTGAAAAGATAAAAAAATATACTATAATACTAAGTTGTTATTTCTTTGATGCTACCTCATTTAAAAGTTTTTTATCTTCTTTAGATAATTCAATTTTCTTGAACATATCTGGTCTTATATTTTTAGTCAAAATAAGAGATTGTTGTCTTCTCCATTTTCTTATATTCTCATGATGACCTGAAAGCAAAATTTCAGGCACACTTTTTTCTCTAAATGAGTCAGGTCTAGTGTACTGAGGATACTCCAATGTACCATGATAAAAAGATTCCTCTTCATAACTTTCGGCTTCAGCTAATACCCCTGGGATTAATCTGGATATGCTATCCACAATGGGAACACATGCCATTTCTCCACCCGTAAGTACAAAATCTCCTAAAGATACCTCAAGATCTACATATTCATAAACCCTTTCGTCAATACCCTCATAGTGACCACAAACAAATATCAAATTTTTTTCTTTAGCTAAGTCTTTAGCCATTTCTTGATCAAATTTTTTACCACGCGGTCCTAAGAAAATTACTCGTCCTGGGTTAATTTTTTTAACACAACTTATTGCATCAAATAATGGTTGTACTGTCATAACCATTCCTTGACCACCACCATAGGGATAATCGTCAGTTTTATTATGCTTATCCTTGCTATAATCCCTAATGTTATGTGTTTGTATATTTAGTATTTCATTACGCCTTGCTCTTCCAATAATACTGTACTGGAGTATATCAAACATTTCAGGAAACAGCGTTAATATGTCTATATTTAACTCCATGATTCCACCGATTTTATTATAATCAGTTTGTTCTCCATATCCATTTTTATAATAACAGACTTAAGTGCTGGAACAAGAACCTCTTCTTTCCCTTTTACCCAATAAACGTCATTGCTTCCTGTAACTATTACATCAAATACATTCCCTAGTTCTTTATTATTTTCATCTATGACCCTAGAACCAATAATATCCGCCACAAAGTACCTGTCATTTTCTAATTTAACTGCGTTTTCTCTTTTGATTTCAATGTATTTATCCTTATACTTATAAGCCTCTTCTGGAGTTTCAATTCCCTCTATTTTCAAAATAACCGTATCTGGTTGAATCTTGCACCATGATATTTTTCTTTCAATTCCATCTATATAAATTGTCTCTAGTTTTCTAAATCTTTTTGCATCATCAGTCAAAGGATAAACTTTAACTTCCCCTTTAATTCCATGTGTATTTATAATTTGACCAACTGCTAGAAATTCTCTCATATAATTTCACCTCGTTATAAAATAAAGAGTTAGGCTAGCCTAACTCTTATATGATCTCTACAACAACTCTTTTATTTTCCTTAACAGCTGCTGCTTTAACAACAGTTCTAATAGCCTTAGCTATCCTTCCCTGTTTACCAATAACTTTGCCCATATCTTCTGATGCAACCTTTAATTCTAAAATTATAGAGGCTTCACCAGCAATTTCATTCACTTTTACCATCTCTGGGTTATCAACTAACGCTTTTACAATTGTCTCCAATAGTTGTTTTATGATAAACACCCCCAGTAATTATTTAGCTATTCCACTTTTTATGAAAAGCTTTTTAACTGTGTCTGTTGGTTGTGCTCCGTTTTTCATCCATTTTTCTGCTTTTTCAGCATCAACCTTTACTGTTAAAGGGTTTGTAAGTGGATTGTAGTATCCAATTTCTTCGATAAATCTTCCGTCTCTTGGACATCTTGAATCTGCAACTACTATTCTATAAAATGGAGCTTTCTTAGCGCCCATTCTTTTAAGTCTTATCTTGACTGCCATGTAAAATCACCTCCTTCAAAGTATATTACAATTTAAAATTAAAACGGGAATTTACCCATCATGCCCTTTTTGGACATGTTTTTCATACCCTTCATGTTCTTTTTGAGCATATCCATCATTTTAATAAGTTTATTAATATCCTGTACAGTAGTCCCTGAGCCCAATGCAATTCGCCTTTTTCTTGAAGAAGAACCACTTATAAGTTGAGGATTTCTTCTCTCTTTTAATGTCATAGAATAAATCATAGATTCAGTTTTTTTGCTTTCTTTCTCAACTTGACCTAAATCTGCCCCTTGAAGCATATTACTATTCATTCCTGGAACCATCTCTAATAACTTTCCAATTGGGCCTAGTTTTTTCATCTGCTTCATCATGCTTAAATAATCTTCAAAGTTCAAACCTTGACTCATCATTTTTTCACCCAATAGTTTTGCTTCATCCTCGTCTATAGAGCTTTGAGCTTTCTCAATTAAACTTAAAACATCACCCATACCAAGAATTCTAGATGCCATTCTGTCTGGGTGGAAAACCTCAAGATCATTCATCTTTTCGCCCATACCTGCAAACTTTATTGATTTTCCAGTCATAGCTCTAATTGAAAGTGCGGCACCACCTCTTGTATCACCATCAAGTTTTGTAAGTATCACACCTGTTATGTCAAGAACATCGTTAAAGGTCTCTGCAACATTCACAGCGTCCTGTCCCGTCATTGAGTCAACAACTAACAAGATTTCGCTTGGGTTCAAACTATTTTTTATGTCTTTAAGTTCATCCATCAATTTTTCATCTATGTGAAGTCTTCCTGCAGTATCAATTATTACTACATTACAATCATTAGCCTTAGCATATTCAACAGCAGCTTTTGAAATATCTACTGGATTTACCTGGTCACCCATTGAGAACACAGGGACATCAATAGATTTACCTACAACAGTCAATTGTTTTATAGCTGCTGGTCTGTATATGTCACACGCTACAAGTAATGGCTTTTTATTTTTCTTTTTAAGTGCTAAAGCAAGTTTTCCACACATCGTTGTCTTACCAGCACCCTGAAGTCCTGCAAGCATTATAACCGTAGTTCCTGTATCACTATAATTTATTTTACTTTCAGAGGTACCCATTAATTCTGTCAGCTGCTCATTAACTATTTTCACAACCATTTGTCCTGGAGTTAAGCTTTTCATAACACCTTCACCAAGACATTTTTCACTTGTCTTTTTAATAAAATCTTTGACTATTTTGAAATTCACATCCGCTTCTAAAAGGGCTCTTTTTACTTCCCTCATAGCATCTTTTATGTCATTTTCAGAGAGTTTTCCTTTGCCTCTAAGCTTTTTTAAAGTTTCTTGAAGCTTAGATGTTAATCCTTCAAAAGCCATGACAAACCTCCTATACACTAGGTAATATTATATTTTTTCTATATCTTCTATTACATTGTCTACAATATCCAATTTATCTTGTGATGATAATTTGCTTCTTAAATTTCTAAGCTTATCTTTAATACTTATTTTAATTTCTAAAGTTATCCTTTCCTTATCCATTAATTTAAGTTTACTATCATATTGTAATAATGTTTTTTGGCATTTGTTTATTATATCATAAGTTGCCTGTCTGCTTATATTATGGATTTCCGATATTTCAGCTAAGGATAAATCCTCATTAAAATATAAATCCATAGTGTTTTGTTGTTTGTCAGTTAATAATTTACCATATAAATCTAAAAGTAAAGATATTTGAACTCTATTTTCCACTTCCGTCACCAACTTACAAACATATAATATCAAAAAAAGCTCGAAGTGTCAAGTACTTTTACTTAACACCTAAAAATTAAAATAATGCTTCTACAAATTCATGTGCATCAAACTCTTGAAGATCGTCAATTTGCTCTCCAACGCCGATAAGTTCTACAGGTATATTTAAGGCATGTTTTATTGAAATTACAACCCCACCTTTAGCTGTACCATCTAATTTAGTGAGTATAATTCCATCTATTTTACATACTTCCATAAACTGTTTGGCTTGAATGACTGCATTTTGTCCCGTAGTAGCATCTAAAACTAAAAGAGTTTTTCTAGAGGATTCAGCAAATTCCCTATTTATTACTCTATTTATTTTTTCTAGTTCATTCATTAAATTCTTTTTGTTATGAAGCCTTCCAGCTGTATCACATATAAGCACATCAGTTTTTCTTGCTTTAGCAGCTTCAATTGCGTCATATATTACTGCAGCTGGATCTGATCCTTCTTGATGTTTTATAAGATCTACGCCAGCTCTATTGCTCCAAACCTCAATTTGATCTATGGCCGCAGCTCTAAAAGTATCAGCGGCTGCTATAATAACCTTGTAGTCCTTATTTTTAAGTTTTGCAGCCATTTTACCTATAGATGTGGTTTTTCCAACTCCATTCACCCCAATAACCAATATTGTTTCAGGCGTTGAAGAAGGTGTTAATGTACCATTAGAATCCCCTAAAATGTCTATAATTACTCTTTTTAAGCAATCTCTCACCTCAGCAGGATCTTTGATTTTTTCTTCTCTTATCTTAACTTTTAATTCATCAATAATATAAAGAGATGTCTCTACTCCTATATCTGCTGTAATAAGTATTTCCTCTAGTTCTTCATACATATCTTCATCAATTGATACCGTGCCATTTAAAATTTCCGTAATTCTGTCTGTAAAATTAGTTTTTGTCTTTGAAAGACCAGTTTTTAATTTATCAAAAAAACTACCAAACATATTTTTTCCCCCTAGTAAGGCATCTGAAATAAAATAACAAGTCAAAGATTCTGAGGATATTTTGCGGTAGGCGAGGAGACATTACCTGCGCATAGTGGGCTATGTAATGGTTATGTCGACGAAGCATACCATAAACAGATTTCTTAGTTTCAGGTGGAGTTTTTTTCTCCATCTGAAACTTAGAAATCGTTATCCAGCGACTAGCATCTTCCAGTTAGTAGAAAATGCTAGTCATCGGACAAAATAGACCAGAATACTGACTTGTTATTTTTTTGATGATGCCGAATTATAATTTAAACTGCTTCACTTGTTAAATCCACAGATACGATTTTTGAAATTCCTTTTTCTTCCATAGTTACTCCGTAGAGAACATCACTTGCCTCCATAGTTCCCTTTCTATGTGTTATTACTATAAACTGTATATTTTCTGAAAACTTTTTAAGAAATTCTGCGTATCTATTTACATTAGCATCATCAAGTGCGGCCTCAATTTCGTCTAATATACAGAATGGTGTAGGTTTCATCTTTAATATTGCGAAAAGGAGCGCTATTGCAGAAAGCCCTTTCTCACCACCTGACATTAAGCTTATATTCTGCAATTTTTTGCCTGGTGGCTCTACGTTGATTTCTATATTAGCAGCCAGTACGTCTTCACCTGAAAGTATTAAATCAGCACTTCCGCCTTTAAAAAGTTCTCTAAATGTTTGGTTGAAGTTTTCTCTTATTTTTGCAAAATTATCAGTGAACACCCTTCTCATTGCCATAGTCATATCGTTTATTACACTATTAATTTCTTCCTTGGAATTTACTAAATCGTCCCTCTGTGAAGTCATAAACTCATATTTTTTACTTACTTCTTTATATTCTTCTACAGCTGACGTATTTACATTCCCTAATAATGAAATATCTTTTTTACATGCTTCAATGTTACTTTTTACTAAACCTACATCAATATCAGCCTTCTTATAGTCCAAGGTCTCTGCAAGAGTTAGTTCATATTCTGTATTTAGTTTATAAATTAACGCTTCATCTTCTGTTTGAATCTTAGTTAAACTTAATTGCTGCCTATGTTTTTCCTCTTCCTTATTTTTAACTATTAAACTAAGCTCCTCAATCTTTTCATTTGTAGCCGAATGTTTGTTTTTAAGTTCAATTTTAGCAATATCACTATTTTCAAATATTTTATCCATACTATTCAAAAATTCTTTTATTTTAGTTATGCTTTTTTCGTTAACATTTAACTTGTTTCTAAAAGTAATTGTGTTGTTGTTTTCAGTTTCAATTTCGCCAGTTAGTTCATGAGTTTTGGTATATATGTATTTTAGCTCCTGTGAAAGTCTATCACCCTCGCGAATCTTACCTGTTAATGTCTCGTCAAATTTTGCTTTTTCTATTTTCTCTAGAGTTAATTTATTATTGAAGTCTAAAACATTATTTGTTTTGTCTTTTAGTTCCTTATCAAGTTCCTCAATTTCAGTAGACAATCTCATCTCTTTTTTAGTTAATTCACCTATTTTTTTCTCTTCTTCTTTCAAATCCTTTGATGCTTCATTAAATTTATTACTAATAACAGAGATTTCCTGAACAGACACTTTATAATCATTATTCAGTTTTTCACTTTCTGATTTAATTGCAGTGATTCTGCCTTCAATTTTAGTTATCTCAATGTTTTCAGAATGTACTGCGTCCATTAACTTTAATTTTTTTTCATCAAGTTTCTTAAGAATAAACATATATTCTGTATTTTCAATCATAAGTTTATCTATGGCAATTTTTAAATTTTTTGTTTTACAACTTAGCTCATTTATTTTTCTTTTTCTTCCAATTATATTTATAGACTTGTTATACACACTTCCACCACTTAATGCACCACCGGCATTAACAATATCTGCGTCTAATGTTACGATTTTAAAACTAAATTTTGCTTGTCTTGCAATTACAAGAGCACTATCCATGTTTTTTGCAATTACTGTTCTTCCTAGAATATGTTCTATGGCTGAGGTAAAATGTTTATCATAGGATAAAAGATCACTAGCAATACCTATAAAACCTTCTGTATCTATTATATTTTTATTAAGCACGAGTTTTCTGCTCCTCAAAATATTCAAGGGTAAAAAAGTAGCTCTTCCTAACTTCTTATCTTTTAAATAACATATAAGTTGTTTCGCTAAATTTTCATTTTCCGTAATAATATTTGAAATAGCACCACCTAAAGCTGTTTCTACTGCTAGTTCTAATCCTTGATTTACGCTTATTATTTCTCCTAGAACAAAACAATTTCCTTCAGCGTTATTTACTAGTCCTTTTTTTATATGCAGCATTAAATTTTTAACAGATTTGTTGTAACCCTCATACTGAGCATCTAGATTTTCTAACATATTTCTATTAGCTTCAAACTTATTGAGCTGCGCATTTTTTAATTTAAGTTGTTCTTCATTTGCGCTAAATATTACATTTGTGTTGTTGACTTCCTCTTTATTGGTATTTATATTACTTTCATATGTATTTATTTTTTGCTTAATACTTGATATTTGTTTTTCAAGTGTTATTTTTGTATTTGTGTTTATTTTAATGGAACTTAGATAACTATCACATGCTTCTTTAATTTGTCCAATATTCATTTCATGATTTTCAATATCTTTTTTAACAAGAGTCATAAAATTTTTAGCATCTGAGATTGCACCTAGTGTATCAATTTGTTCGTTCTTATAAGTATTAAGAAGTAACTCTTCCTCTGCTTTTTCAGTTTTCGAAGTATTAATACTGCTTACTATACTTTCAATGTGCTCATTTATTTCTTTTAATTTATTTTTCAGATTTTTAGTTTCAAACACATTATCCTTTTTGTCCTGTAAAAGTCTAATCTGTTTTTCACTAATTTCTTTAAGTCCTCTTTTGGCTTTGACAATTAATCCTGAAGAATTTTGTATTTTTTCTTCCATCAAAGCATTGTCAGCTATGATATTTTGATGCAAAGATTTATTTTCATAGTATTTTTGCTTTTGCTGCTCATAGGAGTTTTCTAATTTATTTAAAGATTCATTAAATCTTTTTAGGTTTTCAGTGCTAATGCTTTTTTGATTAAGAAGTTCTTCTATTTCCATATCTAAGTTTTCAGTTGTTTTTAAAATATTATTAATTCTCATCTTATATTTTTCAGCTGAATTAACTATAAGATTTATTTCATTTTCCTTTAATTTTGAAGATAGTTCTATAAATATTTTTGCCTTTTCGCTCTGATTTTTTAAAGGTTCAAGTCGTTCTTCATATGTACCTATAATATCATTTATTCTAGTAAGATTTTCTTCTGTATTTTGCAGTTTTTTTTCTGCTTCTTCTTTTCTTGTTTTAAATTTAACTATTCCAGCTGCCTCTTCAATAAGCCCTCTTCTTTCTTCTGGCTTACCACTAAGTACAGCTTCAATTTTACCTTGACCAATAATAGAATATCCTTCTTTACCTATACCAGTGTCCATAAACATTTCTTGTACATCCTTCAATCTACACTTGGTATTGTTTATATAATATTCGCTTTCTCCTGAACGATACAACCTTCTTCCTATGGTTACATCATTATAATCCACTGGGATTAAGCCATCATAATTATCTAAGGTAAGCATTACCTGAGCAAGTCCAACTGGTTTTCTAAATTGAGTACCTGCAAAAATTACGTCTTCCATTTTACCGCCTCTTAGGCTTTTTATGCTCTGCTCACCTAGAACCCACTTTACGGCATCAGAAATATTACTTTTACCACTTCCGTTAGGTCCTACCACCGCAGTTATTCCCTTTTTAAAATTCAACTCTGTTTTGTCTGCAAAAGATTTAAATCCTCGGATTTCAATTGCCTTTAAAAACATAAGAACACTCTCCCACTTAGGTATCTGATTGTTAATTTCATTTTATATAAAAAACGCCATAACTGTAGATAAAACAAATATAAATGCTATGAAAATTATAAGTACCCTAAAAACAACCTTTTTATTATTTTTTTTCATTTTGTCCTCCTTCATTATTTCTTCGTAATTCACAATTTTTAAGAATAAAAAGGATGCATCAAAATCAAAAAATTGCTTGGCAATTTCTAACTAATTGATACAGCCTCTTTTTCCATACGCTAACAGCCATAATGTTGCCACTTCTAGAAGTTTAGAATTAACTGCTACTAAATGCAGGACTAATGGAACCTTTAATCTTGGCATATTCATTCCTCTGGATAAATTAGTTTTTAATCTATAGGAATATATTCTATGTTTGTTACTGATTTCCTCTTTTATATTGCGATCCTAAATATTTTTGCATAGACAGTAGTATATCCTTACCATTTACTTTAATGACTAAATGGCTTCTATCTATCAGATCATTCTGCACCACTTTAAAATCACATTTTTTATAATTATCAATGATTTTATTAAAAAATTGTTTTTTATTAGCATACAATTTTGATATTTCTTTGCTATTTATTTCAATTACCACATGTCCACTATAATTATTAGGAATATTTTTACATATTATATCCCTATATATACTGGCCATAACTAATTCTTTAAATGCAGGATGAAAGGGTCCTGCCACAAGCTCTTTCCCAATATTTATTTCTTCTGTGGGCTGAAGTCCTACTCGTATAACCTTTATATTGGCAGATTGAAGTCTTCCAAGCAGTTCTTTACTTATATTTACTGCCTTATCTAAACTGTAAGGCTTATATGTACCCTTTATATACATTTCCTCCATAGGAGTATCTTTTATAACCAGTGAAGGGTAGATTCGGCATATATCAGGTTTAATATTAATAACCTGATTAACGGTGTCTATATCTTTTTTATAATCATCTCCTGGAAGCCCAGGCATAATCTGATGACCAAGAGTAAACCCATATTGCTTTATCTTTTTTGAAGCATCATATACATCCTTAGCTGTATGTCCCCTGCCTGACATAGTTAAAACCTTATCACTCAATGACTGAACACCAAGTTCTATTATGTCTACCCCAAACTTCTTCAAGTTATTTAATATATTATCATCTATATAATCGGGCCTTGTAGATAATCTTATAAATTCAATTCTTCCAGAATCCTTGTATTCTTTCGCAACAGTAAGTAACTCATTTTGTTTTTTTATATCTATTGCCGTAAATGTTCCTCCGAAGAATGAAACTTCTACTATAGCTTTTGTATTCCCTATAGTTTTCAGATAATCTTCCACTGTTTTTCTAACAAATGCACCATCTACTTTATTTTCGCTACCAGTAATGGCATTTTGATTACAAAAAACACAATTATGTGGACAACCTTCATGTGGTACAAATATTGGAATAATATAATGCTGCTTACTCATAAATATCAGCCATTTTCATAAGTGACGTTTGTGCTGCATCCTGTTCTGCCTCTTTTTTACTAAACCCAGTTCCAGTTCCATGAACCTGACCATGGTAAATCACTGAAATATAAAATTTTCTTCTATGAGGTGGTCCTTCAAATTTAATTAAATTATATTGAATATCAACTTCTCCTTTTTTTTGAAGAACCTCTTGAAGTTTAGTTTTATAATCTAATATAATTTTGTCTTTCATTGCATTATCGATTATTTTGCTGAAATTACTAAGTATAAATTTTTCCGCAGTATTTATACCTTTATCAAGATATATAGCTGCTATAATTGCTTCCACGCAATCTGACAGTATTGAAACTCTTGTTCTTCCCCCTGTCATCTCTTCACCATTACTCATTAATATAAACTTCCCAAGATCCCAACCTTTTGCAATTTTATATAAAGAATTTTCACATACTATAAGGGATCTTTTTTTTGAAAGTTCTCCTTCTGGCTTATCCGGATAATTCAAAAACAAGTATTCGGAAATAACAATTTGTAGAACTGCATCACCTAAAAATTCAAGTCTTTCATTGTATTTTATGTTTTTCTTTTGATTAGCATAAGAGCTATGGGTAATGGCTGTTATAATTAATTGTTTATTTTCAAAATTCACTGTTAGTTTTTTTTGTAATTCATCTATACAATCATTGTACATAGTTTTCTCTGCATCTCCTTAAAAGCTTATTTTTCAACTTGCATATAGTACAAATTCAGAAATAAACTTTTTATGATTTTTTCCAAATACAAAGTCCCGTATAAACGGGACTTATAATTATTCCTCTGTATGAGCCTTTATGTAATTTACTACATCTCCTACAGTTGCCACTTTTTCTGCATCTTCATCAGGAAATTCTATATCGAATTCCTCTTCTAATGCCATTATTAGCTCAACTATATCAAGTGAATCAGCACCTAAATCGTCAACGAATGAAGATTCCATTGTTATTTCACTAGCATCTAACCCTAGTTGTTCTGCAATTATACCTTTGATTTTATCAAACATGTAAATTCACCTCCTAAACTCTATTTAGATAATATTACATATAAACACTATCGTCAATATTAATATTATGTTTTTGACAAAGATATTAAAACAAAAATAAAATATATCATGTTTTAATTTTACTTTTAAGCCAAACAAAAATGTGTTACTGGGTATTCTCTGAGACTTTGATTAATTCATTTACTTTTAAAAGTTCAAAAGAAATTTTATCAATTATTTCAGAATCATAACAATCTATTGCTTGTTTTATAGCATTTTTAAAAGCCTTTGCATTAGAACTGCCATGTGCTTTAATAACTATTCCCTTTGTTCCTAAAAAAGCAGAACCACCTATCTCTGTAGAATCAAATCTTTTAACAAGTGGCTTCAATATTGGTTTTAAAAGTATCCCAGCAATCTTTCCTCTTGTAGAAGACATTATTTCATTTTTCAGCATACTAAAAATATTTGTTGCCACACCCTCATACATTTTTAATATAGTATTTCCAACAAATCCATCACACACAAGTATGTTTACGTCTCCATCAGTAACAGCTCTAGCTTCAACATTTCCTACAAAATTAAAATGGGATTCTTTTAGTAATCTATATGCCTTTTTAGTTAAATCATTACCTTTTTCTTCTTCTTCACCAATATTTACTAGTCCAATACTTGGATCTTTAACTTTTAAAATGCTTTCATAATAAATTTTACCCATAAGTGCAAATTGTAATAGATACTGTGGTTTACAATCTACATTTGCACCAGCATCTACAATCATAAAAGATGAGTTTTTACCTGGCATTATGGGAGCTAAAGCCACTCTTTCTATCCCCTTAATTCTTCCTACAATTAAAGTTGCACCTACCATAAGTGCACCAGTGCTTCCTGCAGAAATTATACCTTGAGCTTTATTATCTTTAACCAGTCTCAAAGCTTTACTAAGACTTGAGTCCTTTTTCCTTTTAATTACTGTGGGATGCTCATTGGGACTTATTACTTCTGTGGCATTTTCAATTTGTATTTTACTCTTGTTATAACTGTATTTTTCAAGTTCAGTTTTTATAAGCTCCTCTGGTCCTGTAATTATTATGTCTACATCAAAGTCATTAACGGCTTCAGTGCAAGCCTTTACTACATCACTTGGGGCATTATCTCCACCCATTCCATCTACTGCAATAATCATTTTATCACACCCTTTCTATAAAGTGAAATTTTCACTGTCGTATGAATAAAACCATTTTACATTAATAAATAGGAACAGTAAACAATTATTAACAATCTGTAAAAAAGAAGAAAGTCTTATGACTTTCTCCTTTTTTATTTTGCTACTATAGCAATTACTTCTCTACCCTTGTAATACCCACAGACTTTACAAACTCTGTGTGAAAGTTTCATTTCGTGACAATTTGGACATTCTACTATTCCTGGTAAACTTAATTTAAAAGTTTGTGATCTTCTTGCATCTCTTCTACCTTTTGAATACCTTCTTGCTGGATTTCCCACAATAACACCTCCTTAGTTGTTTGAAAACAGGTTTTTAAGCTTTGCAAATCTGGGATCATAATTTGAATTTTCACAGTCACAACTGTCAACATTTAAATTGCCACCACAAACAGTGCATAAGCCTTTACAATCATTTTTACACAACCTTTGAATAGGAAGTGACATAATAATGTTGTTTTCAACAATTTTTGTTAGATCAAAATTATCATTATTTATAAAGATGAGGTCTTCATCTTTACTATCAGGATTATTAGTTAGTTCTTCATGAAATTCAATATCTAAATCATAGTTAAAGTCATTAAGACATCTTGAACATGAAAGAACTATTTTACCTGTAATAACACCATCAAGAGATATAGTCGCCTCAATCTTACTTATGACTCCTTCAACCTTTATTGGCTCCAATATATCAATAGTTTCATAACTATCAATAATATTTTTAGAATCCAACACAACATTGATTTCCTTCTTTGATATGTTCTTACGTATTAAATCAGAAATATTTATAATCATAATTAAAAGCTCTGAAAAAAAGTTTTTTTCCCTCATACGAATAACATTCGTACATTATGTTAAAAACACATAGCTCGAGCTAGAGCCTACTATTCCCTCCTCAATATATAATACTTACTAATTAATTCCCGAATGCAAATTAACACACTAATTATATAAACCCACAGCTAAATTGTCAAGTTTTAATTTAATGCAAGTACAATATTTTTTGTGTCACGTGCAATCATAAGTTCTTCATCTGTTGGAATTACTAGAATTTTTATCTTAGAATCTTCGGCACTTATGTCAGCTGAAACACCAACTGCATTGTTGTTCTTATCTTGATCTATTTTTATTCCTAAGTAATCCATATTTTCACAAATACCATTTCTATTTTCAAATGAATTTTCACCTATCCCACCTGTGAACACAATAGCGTCAAGCCCATTCATAGATGCAATATAAGATCCTATATATTGTTTTATCCTGTAATTGAACACATTGAGTGCCAGCATTGCCCTTTCTTCATGTTCATAAAATCCGGCTTTTTTAACATCTCTCATGTCACTACTCTTGCCATAAAGACCATAAATTCCAGATTTTTTGTTTAATAGAGTGTCTACTTCATCAGCGCTCATTTTTAAATTTCTTATTAAATATGTAACTATGGCAGGATCAATATCTCCACTTCGTGTACCCATAGCAATACCTGCAAGAGGAGTGAATCCCATGCTTGTATCAATGGATTTGCCATATTCAATAGCAGCAAGACTTGCTCCATTTCCAAGATGACAAGTAATTATTTTTAGAGAAGCTAAATCCTTATTTAAAAATTCTGCTGCAGCTTTTGATACATATTTATGTGAGGTACCATGGAAACCATATTTTCTAATTCCATGTTTTTTATATAAATCATATGGTAATGGATACATGTAGGCATAATCTGGTAAAGTCTGATGGAAAGCCGTATCAAATACTACTACCATTGGAACTTTAGGCATCAATTTCTTACATGCATCAATCCCTGCGATACTGGCTGGATTGTGTAGTGGTGCAAGTTTAATACAATCTTTAATAGACTTCATAACCTCTTCATCTATTAATACAGATTCAGCATATTTTTCTCCACCATGGACAACTCTGTGTCCTACAGCTGTTATTTCTTCCATTGATTTTATAACACCATGTTCTTTACTTAGTAGAGCATCTAGAACCATTCCTATGGCCTTTGTGTGGTCTTCCATAGGTTCCTCTATTATGTATTTTTTACCATTAACTTTATGTGTTAACATTGAACCTTCTATTCCTATTCTATCAGCCAAACCCTTAGCGAGAACTTTTTCATTCTCCATATCCATAAGTTGATATTTTACTGAAGAACTTCCACAATTAATAACTAAAATTTTCATTTCCTAACCTCCTGGTAATTTAGGCATCTGAAAAGAAAGAACAGGTCAAAGATTCTGAGGATATTTTGTGGTAGGCGAGGATCCATTACCTGTACAAGCGTTGGCTATGTAATGGTTATGGAAGGCGTTGCATCCCACAAAATAGACCAGAATACTGACTTGTTATTTCTTTGATGATGCCTTATATGGTGGTCAAAACAATTATTCATTGTTTTGACCACCAATAATTATATTCCTTTTTGTGCTTGAACTACAGTCATTGCAACAACATTTACAATATCATCAGGTTTGCAACCTCTTGATAAATCATTTATTGGTTTAGCAAATCCTTGACATATTGGTCCAATAGCTTCTGCTTTTGCAAATCTTTGAACTAACTTATATCCTATGTTTCCTGTCTGTAAATCTGGGAATATTAATACGTTAGCTTTTCCAGCAACTTCACTTCCAGGAGCTTTTAGTTTTGCGATTTCTTCTTCTATTGCAGCATCTAACTGAAGTTCTCCGTCTATAGCCAAATCACTTCTTAGAGCCTTTGCAATTTCAGTAGCTTTTTTTACTTTATCAACAAGTTCGCCTTTAGCACTTCCCATTGTTGAAAAAGATAGCATGGCAACCTTAGGATCTAGATTACATAATTTTTTAGCTGTTTCAGCAGTTGTAATAGCAATTCCTGCAAGCTCCTCAGCAGTTGGATTTGGATTTACTGCACAATCTGCAAATAACAATAATCCACTTTCTCCATATTCGCAATCAGGTACCATCATAACAAAAAAACCTGATACGTTACTAACTCCTGGTGCAGTTTTAATAATTTGAAGTCCTGGTCTTAATAAATCGCCAGTTGTGTGTATTGCACCAGAAACCATTCCATCTGCATATCCCATTTTTACGCACATTGTTCCAAAGTATATAGGATCCATAACCATTTTAGCAGCTTTTTCAAGTGTCATCCCTTTATGCTTTCTAAGTTCATAAAATTCTTTTGCAAACCCTTCTGATAAATTTGAATCTTCAGGATCAAGTATTTCTGCTCCCTCAACATTTACACAAAGATACTTGGCATTGTCAGCAATTCTTTTCTTATTTCCTATAAGAATAATATCTGCTAATCCATTTTTTAGTATTTTGTCACATGCGATTAAATTTCTTCTTTCTTCACCTTCAGCTAATACTACTTTCTTCTTGTCGTTTTTAGCCATTTTCCAAAAATTTTCCATTAAATTCATTTTATTTTTTTCTCCCTTCTCAAACGCAAAAATAGATATAAATACAAATACATATGGTAGCAAAATATTCACTCTATAAATATACACGTCTATTTTACTGCTTTTTAATAAAAAAAGATAGTAAATATTAATTCTATATATTCTAATATTTCAAACAAATTGTTTTGCTTAAACTATATTTTTTAAATTATATTTTATCTAGGTATTGTTACATCTATATGTATTTGTTAAAATTAGATGGCATACTAAAATATATTACTTGAACGGGGTAATACCCCAAGTAAAGTATTAATAGGTAGGTGAAAGCAGTGAAAATTTCAGCAATAATAGCGGAATATAACCCTATACATAATGGGCACGTTTATCATATAAACAGTACTAGAGAACAATTTAACTCTGATGGAATTATATCTGTTATGAGTGGGAATTTCATGCAAAGAGGTGAACCTAGTATAATTGACAAATGGACTCGTACTAAAATGGCTCTCCTAAATGGTATAGATCTTATAATAGAACTTCCAACAATTTATGCAGTTTCTTCTGCCGAATTTTTTGCCTTTGGAGCGGTTAGTCTTTTAAACAAGTTGAACGTAGTAGACAATTTAAGTTTTGGAAGTGAGGATGGAAACATTAGTGCTTTGCAGCGCCTTGCAAAATCTTTAGCAGAAGAAACTGATTATTATAAATCTAGTTTAAAGTCCTATATGAATCAAGGATTACCATATTTTTCAGCAAGAAACAAAGCTTTATCTGAGTTATTGAATGAAGATGTTAATGAATTATTAAAACCATCAAATAATATTTTAGGAATTGAGTATTGTAAAAGTATTTTAAAATTAAATAGTTCTATTAACCCTATTACAATTAAAAGAACTGGTGATAATTATAATGACCCGAATGTTGAATCTAATTTCCCAAGTTCCACTGCCATAAGAAATATTTTGATGGCCAATTCAAATTTAGATAAACTTAATGGGATTATTCCTAAATCGGCTCACTCGGAATTATTGCAAATGATTAATAATAATTATGATTTTGCTTTTAAAGAAAAAATGTTTCAATATATAAAATACAAAAGTCTTTCTTCACCAAACAATATTGAAAACATACCAGATGCAAGTGAAGGGTTAGATAATAAAATATACAGTTCTATTATGCTAGCAAATAACATTGACGAACTTATTTTTAAAATTAAAAGTAAACGGTATTCACATACTAGAATAAGCAGAATTTTATGTCAATATTTCATTGGTTTTGAAAATTATAATACTAGGTTGTTAAGAAATCTTCCATGTCCCTATGCACGGGTTCTTGGCTTTAATGATACCGGCAGAAAAATGCTGAAATTAATAAAAAATAATTCTGATATACCTATTTTCTCAAAACTTCCTAAAAAGCAGCTACAAAATGACTGCCTGAAACTAGATATTCAAGCCACCAACGCATATAGCATAATAAATAAAAGTGTAAACCCTATGGCAGATTATCTAACAAGCCCAATATACCTCAAAAACAGTTAAGAGAGAAGAGAGAAAAGAGAAGAGTTAAAAGAATAAAGAATAAATAGCAAATTACATACTTATCGAAATCAATAAAAAAAGAGGCTGTCGCATTAGCATAAAAAAATATGCTGACGCGGCGGTGTTTTTTTAAGATTTTAAAGATAACTGTCCATTCTGTTTAACATAAACAGAATTTTCTTCACTAAATCTTTCACTCTTCCGAGTGGGAGATTTATTTTGTGCAAAAAAACTGTCACACTGATTTTTTAGTGCGACAGCCCCATTTTTTTCTCTAATATCATTTTGCCCGAAGGCAAAATTTCCTTAACTGGTGTTTGGCACCTGGAATCTGGTAACTGCTTCTATCTGCTTCTGTAGCGCTAGTTTAATCCTACAATGATAAATTACTTAACCAATAATTAATATTAAGTGTATCCTCATGTAACGGCGTAGAAGATGCATATAGTAAATTTTGCTTGTAACATAAAATAACTTCTATTTTTTAGTATATTTATAAATTAAAAAAATATAAATTATTATATACCGAAAGGGGATTGTTATTTTGAATATTGTTTATTACATGATTTTTATTATTATATTAGTTGTTATCGTGCTTCTTGCAGGTAATATCTTAAAAAAAAATAATTTAAATTTGTTTATTACAGTGATGTGTTCCATAATTATCATAGCACTAATTTTAAATCCAGAAAACTGCATAAATAGTTCACTACAAGGTACAAAACTTTTTGTGTACAAGGTTTTCCCAACCATGTTTCCTTTTGTTATTCTAACAAATATAATAATCGATTATGGTGGAATGCACATTTATGCAAAAGCGTTTGGAAAAACATTATGCAGAATTTTAAGACTACCTCATAATTCCAGCATTGTAATAGTTATAAGTATTTTGTGTGGATATCCACTTGGTGCTAAATATTGTTCTGATTTATATGAAAAAAAAGGCATTGATTTTAATACCGCCACCAGATTGCTTAATATAGCTACAAATTGCAGCCCTTTATTTATCGTAGGCACAATTGGTAGTTCAATGCTTCATTCCAAGTTATATGGTTACATTCTACTTACCTCTGGCTATATGTCCTGCCTTATTATGAGTATTTTATTACCATCAGAAAAAGTAGCAAAAAAAGAATTAACTCTTAATAATAGTAATTATACAAATAACAATTTTGGAGAGACTCTAAAAGCATGCGTTGAAAATTCCATTTACTCCTGCGTTATGGTGGCAGGATTTATTATAATATTTTCTGTTCTATTAGGACAAATAAAAAATACTTTAGTATTCTCCGCCTTAAATCAAAATAAAATAATTGGAACCATAATTCTTGGGATGGTGGAAATGACAAATGGATGTAGCCTTGTTAACCTTTCAAAAATTGATATATTGCCAAAACTAATTTTATTTAGTTTTTTTACATCTTTTGGCGGATTATGTGTCATGTCTCAGGTATATGCCTTCACATATAAGTTTAAGTTTAATATGTTTAAATATTTATGTAGAAAATTACTTCAAGGTATTATTTCAGCCTTTTCTACCTTTGCACTATATATTCTTTGCAGTAACTACAGTATTGTTACTATAAGTCATAAATATTTAGTAGTTACACAATCTAATTCAGATTTACTAATACTGCTTATAGTATTATTTGTTTTTCCCTTCATACTGCAGAAAATAAAAGAACTCATTAAATCTTTTTGAGTTCTTTAGTGTTTTCTTTTATTACAATACCTACATCACAAACTTTTTTCTGGTAACCCTGTAAAAAATTTTCCATTTCAGTTTTCATATTTGCAAGCATAATCTGGCTACTCTCTTTTACTTCTCTATCAAGATCAGCAAGTACCTCAGATGCATATTCTCTGGAACCAATCTGAATTTCTCTTGAAGCTTTCTCTGCATCTGCAATTATTTTATCAGCCTGTTTTTTTGCCTCTTTAGATATATCATGACTTTGAATATCCTTCATAATTTGCTCAACATTTTTTTGTCTTATCTTTTCAGCTTCTTTCAAAGCATCACTTATTATTTTATCCTTTTCGCTAACTACCCATTGTGCTTTTTTTAATTCGTCAGGAAGCTGAGCCACTATTTGGTCTAATATGTTGATAATTTCCTTTTTACTTACAAGCACTTTTCCCGAAATTGGCACCTTAGAAGCAGTATCTACAATTTCCTCCAAATATTCTAAAAGCTTAATAACGTTCATCCTAATCTCTCCTTATTTAAAGGTTCTTGATCTTTTAACAACATCATCAATGATTTTTTCTGGTACTAAACCTTTAATACTTCCACCCAAAATAGCTACCTGTTTTACAGCAGATGAACTTAAATAGGAATATTCCGCTCTGGTCATCATAAAAAATGTTTCAATATTGGAATCTAACTTATTATTCATAAGAGCCATTTGAAATTCATATTCAAAATCTGATATAGCCCTTAACCCCTTTATTATAATTTGTGCGTTTTGTTTTTTCATAAAATCTACTAATAATCCCTTATAACTTTGAACTTTCACGTTTTTTAGCCCATCTACAACTCTTTTTATTAGTTCTACTCTTTCTTCTATGGAAAACATACCATCTTTATCAGGATTCACTAGCACTAATACAATAATTTCATCAAATGTCTTAGCTCCCCTAATTATTATATCTAAATGGCCATTTGTCATTGGATCAAAACTTCCTGGATATATAGCTGTCCTCATTTTATTACTCCTTACAACTGTAAATACAAACGGTGGTATTACCATATTTTCTACTTTTAGTTAGTATTATTTTTTCGTTACCTTGATATATTTCTTCTATGGAATCAATTTTTGTTACGATAACACCATCTTTTTGTAGCAAATTATTATTTGAAATATATTCAATAGCTGATGGAATCATATTTTTTCTATATGGTGGATCTATAAATATCAAATTAAATATTATTTCTTTTTTATTCAAGTGCTCTAATGCCTTATATGAGTCCATATTTAGACACTCACACTTATCACTGAAATCTAAATTTTCAACATTTTTCTTTAGCAATGGAAATGTTTCTGGACTTTTGTCAACAAGATAACATTTTTTTGCTCCACGACTTACAGCCTCAATTCCCAAACTTCCAGTACCTGCAAATACATCTAGTACAGTTGAATATGGCACATATGTCTGTATTATACTGAACATTGCTTCTTTTACTCTATCTAAAGTAGGTCTTGTAGTTGCTGTTCCATCATCTGGTGATAACAATTTTTTACCCTTTGCAATACCTGCAATTATTCTCATATTTTTCCTCCTTTTGCCTAATACTTCCCCAATATTGTAGCATAGACTTACAATTTATACAAAACTTTTTAATGTTTACCCCTTTCAGGCGGTATTGCAAAAAATAGCTCCTCATTTTGTGTATTTTTTTACTGAAGATGTTTTACCTTAGCACTAGTTAAAACATATGTATTTTGAACTGACCTCTATCTTATTTAAAATATGATTTTTAATAGCAATATCCTTATTAGCAGTGCTTTCTATTAACGCTCTTGCTTCTTTATTCGCCTCTTTTAATATAGCCGAATCTTCTAAAACATCTGATAAAATAAGACCATTATCTCCATGTTGTCTAAATCCAAATATTTCTCCACTACCACGAATTTTTAGGTCCTCTTCTGCAATATAAAAACCATCATTACTTTTGACCATTACTTCTAACCTGTGCTTTACAGTAGCACTTTTTGCATCAGCTATTAAAAAGCAATAGGATTTATACTCTCCTCTACCAACCCTTCCTCTAAGTTGATGTAACTGTGATAATCCAAACCTTTCTGCATTTTCTATTATCATTACTGTAGCATTAGGAACATTTACACCAACCTCAACAACAGTTGTTGAAACAAGTACATCTATTTCACCTTTTTTAAATCTAGTCATAATACTATCCTTTTCTTTGCCTTTCATTTTACCATATATCATTTCTACTTTAAAACTTCCAAAATAATTTAATCTTAATTCCTCAACCAATTTATTCACTGAATTTAGCTGTAATTTTTCGTTTTCTTCTACAAGTGGACAAACTACATAAGCCTGTCGTCCATTTTCTATCTCCTTCAATGTAAAATTGAATACCTTCTCGCTAGCCTTAGCCACTATAAAACGTGTATCTACCTTTTTTCTCGTAGGTGGAAGTTCATCTATCACAGATATATCAAGATCTCCATATAGATATAAGCCTAATGTCCTTGGGATTGGAGTTGCTGTCATAACCAAGATATCAACATTGTTTCCTTTATTAAAGATCTTACTTCTTTGCATAACTCCAAACCTATGTTGCTCATCCGTTATAACCATGCCTAAATTTTTAAATTCAACATCGTCTTGTATAAGAGCATGGGTTCCAATAATAATATCTATATTACCATCCTTTAAATCAGATTTTATCTTTTCCTTTTTCTTTGCACTAATACTTCCTGTTAATAATCCAATATTAATATTGAATTCATTCAATAATTTTTTTGCCTCCTCAAAATGCTGATTTGCCAGTATTTCAGTTGGGGCTAAAAGTACTGATTGATAACCGTTTTTAACAACATTAAACATAGCTATAAATGCGACTATAGTTTTACCACAACCTACATCTCCCTGTAAAAGTCTGTTCATAGCAAAAGGCTTTTTTTCATCAAGTAGAATTTCTCTAATTGATCTATTTTGAGCCTCAGTAAGTTTATAAGGAATCTTTTCTTTCAGCAAAGTGAGTTCTGGTGCAATTTTATATCTTATTCCTATTTTACCCTTATTTATATAGTCCCTTAGCACAAGCACTTTTAGTGAATAGGTAAATAGCTCTTGAAATTTCAGGCGCCTTCTAGCTTCATTAAGTTCATCCATATTACAAGGATTGTGAATACACCTTATTGCTTTATCAAGAGTATAAAATTTGTTTTTATCTATTACCCACTCTGGTAAATTTTCCTCAATATCTATTTGACTAAGCACATTACCTATTAGTTTAATTAAATATGTATTCCTCAAAGTCTCTTTCAAATTATATAAAGGTATAAGTTTATCTTGCACTATGTTTTTATCATTTATTAACATTGGAGTTTCTATAATTATTTCCCCGTTTATTATGTTAATCTTACCCATAATCACATATTCATTATCAACCCTAAAATTTTTAGATATATATGGCATATTAAACCAAGTTCCCCTAAATACATTGTTACCATCAGTAAACAGCAATTTTGTTATAGTTTTTCCACTTTTAGTTCTAAAGCTACCTTCATTTTTTATGAATCTGCATTGAACTATTAGTTTTTCGCCTTTATTAAACTCATTTATATTTTCAGACAATCTTACAGCTTCGTAATCTCTTGGAAAATATAGTAATAAATCAATAACTGAAAATATGCCACATTTCCTTAAAAGTTCCCTGGATTTTTCTCCAACCCCTTTTATGATGCTAACATCACTATATATGTCCATATAATCACTCCCTAGGTATAAGGCATCATCAAAAAAGCGATTCGTTATTTCTTTGATGTGCCTTATATGTATAGAATAAAAAAAGCCCTTAGGCTTTTTTTATTCAACTGAAACTATAAAATAATATAATGGTTCCTGTCCATCGTTACATTGGACATCTTGATCCGGATACTCATCTTGTATCTTAGAAACTAGGGTCTTGACCTCTTCTTCACTTGAACCTTGCCCATAATATATTGATATAAGTTCACTATCATCTTTAACCATATCTTTAATTATACCTTCACATACATCATATATATTCTTGCCTATTTTACATATTTTATTTTCAACTAGTCCTAAAATATCACCTGAATTTATTTTTTGCCCATCCATTTCAGTATCTCTAACTGCATAAGTCACCGAACCTGTCTTTACTTTAGCAAAAGCCTTTGTGATATTTGCAGTGTTTTCATCTACATCAGAATTAGCATTAAATTCTGTAAGACAAGTAATTCCCTGAGGTATTGTTGTTGTTGGTATTACAATTACGTTTTTTTCTGATAGCTCCGCAGCCTGGTTTGCTGCCATGATTATATTTTTATTGTTTGGAAGCACATAAACATTATCTGAATCCAATTTATTTATACTACTTAAAATATCCTGGGTGCTGGGATTCATTGTCTGACCACCTTCAATTACGTGATCAGCTCCTAAATCTTTGAATATTTGTACAAGCCCATTGCCTGCCGCAACTGCTATAAATGCATACTTTTTATGAACCTTATCCTCATCACTAAGAGTTTCCTTAATAATATTTTCCTCCCTTAGCAAATCCTCATCCTCTAAAATATGTTTATGCTGTTCTCTCATATTGTCTACTTTAATTTTAGAAAGTTCACCTAATTGTAAGGCTTTTGTTAAGACAACTCCTGGCTCATTAGTATGAATATGAACCTTAACAATATCATCTACATTCACCACAATCATGGAATCCCCAATCTGTGATAAATCATTCTTAAAAGCAGATATATCTTCCACATCTGCCTTTATGAAAAACTCTGTACAATATCCATATTTTATATCAATATCTTTAATTCCTTCTGTTGGAGCATTCATAGTTTTTCCTTCAGATTTACTTTTTAAATCTACTTCTAAATTGTTTTTAAGTGCCTCAGTCATCCCTTTTAGAATTATAAGGAGTCCAGTTCCACCAGCGTCAACTACTTTAGCCTTTTTTAATACTGGAAGCATTTCAGGGGTTTTGTCTAAAACTTCGCTACTGTACTTGCAAACTTGTTCTAGAAGTTTAACTAAATCTGTCTCTGCAGTCTTAGAAGCGCTCTCCCCTGCTGCCCTTATTATTGTTAGTATAGTTCCCTCTGTAGGTCTCATTACGGCCTTGTAAGCAGCTTTACTGCCTTCTACAAGGCTATTCGTAATTTGACTAGCATCTGCCGCAACTAAGTTTTCCATACCTTTTGCTATACCTCTAAATATCTGAGAAAGTATAACTCCTGAATTTCCTCGTGCACTCATTAATGCACCCTTTGAAAGTTTTTTTGATATATTCCCAACTGTTTCATCCTGCATGCCTGATATTTCAGATATTGCCCCTCTAAAAGTCATAGACATATTCGTACCTGTATCTCCATCAGGTACTGGAAATACATTAAGTGAATTAACAAAATTTTTCTTTTCCTCTAATTCATTGCATGCATTTACTAGCATATAATAAAATCTATGACCATCTATATTTAAGTGTTCCAATTTTTTACCTCCCTAGACTCTAACTCCTTGAACATTAACCGTTATGCTGCTTACTTTGAGTCCTGTATAGTTTTCCACATTATATTTAATCTTTTGTATTATGTTATTTGCTATGACCGAAATTTTTGTACCATATTCCACTATAATATATAACTCTATATTAAGATTGTCATTTTTCCAAACTATCTTTACTCCACGACTTAGGTTTTCACTTTTTATTAATTCCCAAAAACCATCACTGGCATTTTTCGATGCCATACCCACAACACCGTAACATTCCATAGTTGAAATACCTACAATGTTAGCAAGAACATCAACAGAATAGTTAATGGACCCATTTTCATTTTCTATACCCATTATTCTAACGCCTCCTTAATTCTTTACCATAAGAATATTTTATATTATATTCATAAAGAATTCAAGATTTTTAATTTTTTACACCTATATACGAGAAGATTTGTATTTTTACTTGCAAACTTGCTACAGTCTATGATAAGATACTATTTGTACAATTATGAAGTTAATACTTCGGATTAAGGAGGTGTTTTCAATGTCAAGAAAATGCGATATTTGTGATAAAAGTTTGGTTGCTGGAGTTCAATATAGTCATTCACACCGTCAATCAAAAAGAACTTGGCTTCCTAATATAAAAAAGATAAAGGCAGTAGTTGCTGGAACTCCAAAAACAATACATGTATGTACAAGATGCTTACGTTCAGGTAAGGTTCAGCGTGCTATATAAAACAAAAAATGCAGTTGTCTAAACAATTGCATTTTTTATTTACTCATTTTTTTGTAAAAAACCTAATTATGGAAGATAAAAACTTTGGAAGTTTAAAAGCAACAATCTTCATAAAATCCCCCCTAGTGGTCTTTTGAATGTTCAATTAAATGCCATCCACAAAATATAAGTCCGGCTCCTACTGCCATAATCCATCCCCAAATTGGAATAATGAATGTAAGTACTATGCCTATACCTATAGAGGCAATGGTTATTCCCCAAAACAATTTTGATCTTTTTTTTATCCTTCTTGTCATTTAGTTACCCCTATTATTATTCCAATACTATTATATGCAGAAAAATCATAAAAGTTACATTATAATAAAAAAAACTAAGATAAAATACATTATATAATGAATTTTATCTTAGTTTTTTATTTAGGCATATTTATTAAATTAAACATGAACATACCATAAGGCATCATCAAAGAAATCCTAGTCATTTGATTTGATGAGTATTAAAATTCCACTGTCAAAGGTTATTTTAATAGGAACATCAGTACATTCATTAGATACAGTTCTTGGGTCTCCAAAATATAAATCATAATCCACCAATTTATATTTTGCCCCTTTTATTGATAATTTTTTAACCATACCACCAAATGCCTGCACAGAAAAAGTTTGGCCTTTTATATCTTTAAATGTAAAATTGCTTCCATAAATTGATATTTTGTTATTCTCATCAATTATGTATGATTCTATATTTTTTAAATAACACCTATATAATAATCCTAAATTAGCAATGGTATGATCTAATCTTGTACCTGTACTTCCGAAAAAGAATATCTCCTTAGGGTTTAAATCCATGGCCTCTTCTGCTGCTGCTTCTGTGTCCGTAAAGTTTTTTTCAGCTTTATATCTATTTATTTTGCAGCCACTAGCCTCATAATATTTAAGAACGTTTTCATCAATTGAATCAAAATCTCCTAACAATACGTTAGGAAGTATTTTGTATTTATATAATGTATTTGCTCCGCTATCAGCGCATATTATATAGGTATCCTCTGTTATATAACTTCTAATTGTAGTTTCTTCAGGCGGTTTGCCCCCTGACATTATGAGAACTCTCATATCATATGCCTTCTTTTAAACTATTTATATTTTCTTCCACATTATCATTTTTAAATACGGCTGAACCAGCTACAATTACGTTTGCACCTGCTTTTACTACCTCTTTAATATTACCAGAGTCAACCCCTCCATCAACTTCAATCATTAAACTTTGGTTATACTTGTCAGCTAATTTTTTAACCTGCTGAATCTTTTCTAAACTATAATCTATAAAACTCTGTCCACCAAAGCCAGGATTAACTGACATTATAAGAACCATATCAACATATCTTATTACATATTCTAGAACACTAACAGGAGTAGATGGATTTATAGCAACTCCTGCCTTTTTTCCCAAAGACTTTATGTACTTTATTGTTCTGTCTAAATGAATATCGCTTTCATAGTGGACAGTAATAATATCCGCTCCTGCTTCTGAAAAAGCATCAATGTATTTTGATGGTTCTTCAATCATTAAGTGTACGTCCATAGCAAGGCCTGAGACCTTCCTCAATGCTTTGATTACTGGAAAGCCGAAGGATATGTTAGGAACAAAATGTCCATCCATAACGTCAATATGGACCATATCTGCACCATGTCTTTCAATTGCTAAAACTTCTTCCCCGAGTTTTGTAAAGTCTGCTGCCAATATAGATGGAGATAATTTTATCATTTCCATTCCCTCCTACTAAGTATTTCTTCTAAAGTTTTTATATAGAAATCGTATCTGTTCCTGTTTATTTTGTTTTCTTCTAGTGCTTTTTTTACAGCACAATTTGGTTCATTATGATGTAAACATGAAGAAAATCTACAATTATTTTGGTATTCTTTAAATTCTGGAAAACAGTACTGCAAATCCTCTTTTTTAATTATACCTAAATCTAGTGAAGAAAACCCAGGAGAATCAGCAATATACCCACCTTCAATTTCAAGCAGTTCACAATGCCTGGTAGTATGTTTTCCCCTTTTACCCTTTGCACTTATATCACCAGTTTCCATAGCCTCTCGGCCTAAAATACTGTTTAACATTGTTGATTTACCTACCCCTGAAGGACCACATAATACCGTTACATTACCAGGAAGATGTTTTTTTATTTTCTCAATGCCTTCACCTTGTTTTGCTTTTGTACATAATACTTCATATCCTATACTTTTAACAAAACAAATTTTATTCATCAGTTCTTCCTCAGTAACTAAATCAATTTTATTAAAGCATATTATGGCCTTTAGGTTATTTGCCTCACAAAGCACTAAAAATTTATTCAGAAGATCCGTATTAAAATCAGGATTTTTAACTGCAGAAACTATAATTGCTTGAGTTACATTGGCTATAGCTGGCCTTATAAGCTTAGAACTTCTTTTGAATATTTCTGTTATTAATCCTTTATCATTTTGAATATCAATTACTACCTGATCTCCAACTAAAGGGGAAAGTTCTTCATGTCTGAACTTTCCTCTTGCCTTGCATTCATAAACTTTTTCATCTGTTTTAACATAATAAAAACCTGCAATACCTTTAATTATTATACCTTGCATTGGCTCTCCTTAAGAATGATCTATTTTGGTGGCGTTGCATTACCTTTTGTTGCATTATCTGGTGTTGGGGTTACTGGTGCAGCATATTGACCATACATTGTTACTGTAATTGTTGAACCTTTGGTTTGCTTTCCACTCTTATCTTGTGCTTGAACAGTATTACTTTGCGCTTGAGTAGTTGCCGTAGCATTTGTAGGATTAACACTAATAACAAATCCTGCACTTTCTAAAGCCGACTTAGCTGCCGCCTGCGACTGACCTACAACACTTGGTACATCAACAGTGTTATCTACATATTGATTAACAGTAATTGTAACTACTGAACCTTGTTTTACAACACTTCCCGCAATTGGATCTTGCTTTGCAACAATATTATCAAGGCTTTTGTCTGTAGTTTGTATTGTAACTGTGTTATAGCTAAGTCCAGCTACTGCAGTTATTGCAGAAATGGCATCATTCTTTGACTTGTTACTAACGTCTGGTACCTTTGAAGTCTTAATCTTTGCTCCCATACTTACAACTAGATTAATTGTAGTTCCTTTAGTTACACTTGATCCTTCTGTGGGATCCGTGCTTATTACGTTACCATATTTAATAGTATCACTATAGTCTTTAGTATGATTACCTACAGTAAATCCTGCTGCTACAATTGCTGCCTCTGCGCTTTTTTCATCTGTCCCGGCAACAGTTGGTACAGTCACTTGACCTGGTCCTGAACTTATAATTACCCTTACCTCATCGCCTGTATTGATTTTACCTCCAACTTTTGGATTGCAGTCTGTTACCTCGCCCTTAGGTTTATCGCTGCTTTTGGTTTCTGCAACAGTAAATTTAAGTTTTTTGCTTTCTACAAGTTTTTTTGCATCTGCTTGCTGCATTCCAACTACATTTGGGACAGTTATGCTTTGCACAACTGTCTTACTAGCTGATGGACCCATCCCAATTGTATAACCAATAGCAGCTATTGCACCCAAAGCAATTACAACAAGAAAAGCAGCTATTATTGTCTTTGTCCTTTTAGAAATAGGGCTTTTTTTTGTTTTAGGTTCAGCTGCATCATCTATCTCATTTTCGTCATCTTTTTTTTCATTATCACCTGTAAACTCTTCATTCTTTTTTAATTCCTCAATATCTGATGGATTAAAAAATGTAGTATCACCTATTGGATCCATTACCCTAGTAAACTCGTTATTCATAGTACTATTTGTAAATTCAATATTTGAACTAAAATTATCCAAACTTTCTATTAATTCTTTGGCACTCTGATATCTTTTAATGGGTTCTTTCTCCATAGCTTTAAGCACTATATCATTCAGTGCTATTGGTACTTCAGGGTTAAGTTCTATTGGAGGTACCGGTTTTTCCTGAATCTGCTTTAATGCAATGGAAACCGCATTTTCTCCATCGAAAGGTACTTTACCTGTTAACATCTCATATAACACTATTCCTAGAGAGTATATATCAGTCCTAGCATCAACATGATTTCCCTTTGCCTGCTCAGGGGAAAGGTATTGTGCTGAACCCATTACCTTTTCAGTTTTAATAATTGTGGCTGAATCTGCTGCCTTTGCTATTCCAAAATCAGCAACTTTCAGTACACCTTCTTTTGTAACCAAAACATTATGAGGTTTTATATCCCTATGTATAATTTTATTCTTATGAGCACAATCAAGGGCAGAGGCTATTTGTCTACATTTATCTACTGCATCCTTATAGTTAAGCTTTTTGCTTTCAGTTATTACCTCTTTCAGTGTTTTACCATCGATATACTCTTGAATAATATAACTTGCATCACCTTCAGTTTCTATATCATATATGTTTACAATATTGTTATCAGATAAGCTTGCTACTGCATAGGCTTCACGTTTGAATTTTTCAACAAATTCGGCATCAGCAGATAAGTCATCTTTTAGCACTTTCACTGCCACAAACCGATTAAGAATATGACATTTGGCTTTAAACACTACAGCGCTTCCACCTTCGCCAATCTTCTCAAGGATTTCATATCTATCATTTAACATCATCCCAACTTCGACCATCTTAGCACTTCCCTTCTAAAATTATGACGGATATATTATCAGTACTACCTTTTAACTTACTAAGTTCGATAAGCTGACGCACCGCATCTACATTATTATTTTTAGTAGCTATATCGTATATCTCATTTTTATTCACAGAGTTAGTAAGTCCATCCGTACATAAAACTAATTTATCAGTTTCTGCTAGCTCAATATGGAACAAATCAACTTCTACAGAGGCATTAGTTCCTAAAGCCCTTGTAATAATATTTTTGTTTGGATGGTTAGTAGCCTGTTCTTCAGTAATTGATCCTGAATCCACTAATTGCTGAACAAGAGAATGATCTTTTGTAACTTTTGTTATACCATCTTCTTTAATTGCAAAACAACTACTGTCCCCAACATTGGCAATTATAGTTTTGCCATTATAAATTAAACAGGCTGTAATTGTTGTCCCCATACCCGCTGTATTTGAATCACTTAATGCATGTTGGTAAATCTTATTATTTGCAAACTTAATTGCGTCACTTAAAATATTGCCAAGATCATCATACTCAGCTTGAGTATTGACATACTCAATAGTTGACTCTACTGCTATCTTACTTGCTATTTCACCAGCATTATGTCCACCCATTCCATCTGCTACAACGTATAACCTTTTTTTATCATCCTCAATGGAGCCTAAATAATCTTCATTTAATTTTCTAACAAGTCCAATGTCTGATAACATCCCTATCATGTTAGCACCCCTCTTCTATACTATTAATATAACTCTTTCTAAGTTGACCACAAGCTGCATTAATATCGCTTCCCATTTCTTTTCTTATAGTATTATTTATACCTAAAGACGTCAATATATCACTAAAATCATTTAAGGTTTTATTTGAAGGTTTTTGAAACTCACTTTCAATAACACTATTAACAGGTATTAAATTAACATGACATGATATTCCCCGGAGTAATTCTCCAAGTTTTTTAGCATTATCTTCATTGTCATTTACACCTTTAACAAGTGAATACTCAAAAGTTATTCTCTTTCCAGTTTTGTCTATATAATAATTGCACGCACCTATTAGCTCTTCTATACTGTATTTACTAGCAATAGGCATCAAACTTTTTCGTTCTACATCTGTAGGTGCATGTAGTGAAATTGCCAAAGTTATTTGCAAATTCAAATCTGCAAGTTCACGGATCTTAGGGACTATTCCACAAGTGGATAAAGTTACATGCCTTTGTCCAATATTTAATCCGTACTCAGCGTTAGAAAGTTCTAGAAACTTTAATACATTTTCATAATTATCTAGTGGTTCACCGCTGCCCATGAGGACTACATTTGAAATTCTTTTTTTAACAACACTTTGAACTTTCAATATCTGGGCTAAAATTTCCCCAGAAGTTAAATTTCGAACCATACCACCTATTGTAGATGCACAAAACTTACATCCCATTCTACACCCAATTTGAGTTGAAACACAGATTGAATTACCATAATTATATTCCATTTCTACGCATTCGATTACGTTACCATCCATATATTCCAATAGAAATTTTTTAGTATGGCTATCAATAGAATTATCTATTCTTCTTACTTTCGGTATCCCAATGTAAAATGCTGCTTTTAAATTTGTCTTTGTCCCATTGGGAATGTTATTCATATCGTCAAACTCAAATACTTCATTATATATCCAATCAAATACCTGTTTTGCTCTAAATTCTTTTTCTCCATTTTCCTTCATCCAAACCTTAAGTTCAGACAAATTATAATCCAATATATTAATCACTTTAGCACCTACCATGTTTTCTTAATTTACATATAAAAAAGCCATCCATATATTTGTTTGGTATTATAGTTACTGACCCGGAATCATTATACATTATATTAGATGCCTTACCAAAATATAATGGTTCTATTTCAAATTCCTTATTTTTATTTAAAAACCAACTTATATTATCTTCATTTTCTTCTTTGTTGAGTGTACAAGTTGAATACATAAGAATGCCTTCTGCTTTAACATACTTTGCTGCTGTCTCCATTATATCTCTTTGGAGTTTTAATATATCCTGTAAATTTCGTTGACTTTTAGTCCATTTTATTTCAGGCTTCTTTCGGATTAATCCAAGTCCTGAACAAGGAACATCAATAAGCACCCTATCTGCTGCTTCACAATATTTTTCATCATATTTACTACTGTCCATCTCCGTTAATTTAATATTAGTTATACCAAGCCTTCCAGCGTTTGATCCAATTAACCTCAATTTATCTTTATGAATATCAAAACCAGTAACTTTACCTGTATTGTTCATTATTTCTGAAATGTGTGTGGTTTTTCCACCTGGTGCACTGCACATATCAAAAACAATCATATCATCAGCGAGTTCCATGGAAGGAGCTACAAGCATAGCACTTTCGTCTTGAACCGTAATATAGCCACTGACAAAAGATTTATTGTTTTCAATGTTTTTTCCTTTACTTATTGTTATAGCTTCAGGACTTGCATATCCTTCTTCTACAGAAAATCCGTCTTCTCTTAGCCTTTCAATTGCCTTGTCATAAGTGGTTTTTAGTACATTAACCCTGGCTGACACTGTTGGTATTTCATTACTACCTTGCATAATTTCCAATGCCTTTTCCTTGCCATATTGTTTTATAAAAAGCTCAGCCATCCATGGGAGAAATGAATATTCAAAACACATTTTTAAAATTGTCTCATCACTAGTAAACTTAGTATCCTTTTTTCTAAGATAATTTCTAAGTACCCCATTGATAAATTTTGAAGCGCCTATGCCATTAATTTCTTTTATTATATCTACAGCTTCATTTACTATAGCAAATTCAGGAACTTTAGTGAGATACCTAATTTGATATACTGAACATCTTAACATATTAAGTACAGAAATATCCAGTTTGATTAAATCCCTACTTATAAAAAACATAAGTATCCTGTCAATAGTGTATTTATACTTTAACGTACCGTATACTATTTCAGTAACCAATGCCCTATCTTTCTCATTTAAATCAGATTCATTGATACTTTTACTTAACAATATATTAGAATAAGCACCGTCACCTGTAACACCATTTAATACATTCAAAGCTACAACTCTACATTTATCCATTAAATTACCTCAATTTCAATTTTGATTTAGGCACAATCAAGAAATGATGATACCTTAAATTAATACTGTTCCTTCTTCAATACTATTTCCTCTTATATAATCTTCTACATTCATAGCTTTTTTACCTGGAAATTGAATCACCTTTATGAGTAAACTTCCCTTTCCACATGCAACTAGTATTCCATCTTTATCTACTTTTACAACTGTACCTGGATCTTTTTTAAAATCCAGGTCAATTGCTTTAGCTTCATGAATTTTCATTGTTTTTTCTTTGCAAATGGTAAAAGCTAATGGATGTGGCTTTAAACCCTTTACTAAATTTTCGATTTTGTTATTTGTAAGACTCCAAATTATCTTTCCTGTGTCTTTCGTTAATAATGGTGCATAATTTGTAAGTTCATCATTCTGCTTTTCAGGTTTAATCTCACCTTTAGCATATTTATCAATTGTCTCTACAAGAAGATCTGCTCCCTTATTCATAAGAATATCATATAAATCTTCAGATGTCATATCCTCAGTTATTTCAATTTTCTGTCTTAGTAGCATATCACCAGTATCAAGTCCCACATCCATTTTCATAGTTGTATTACCCGCAAATTTTTCTCCATTTATAATAGCCCAATTTATAGGTGCAGCACCTCTAAGTCTTGGAAGTAATGATGCATGTAAATTTATGCAAGCAAACTTTGGAATATCTAATATTTCTTTTGATAAAATCTGACCATAAGCAACAACTATTATAAAATCCGGTTTTATTTCCTTGATTTTGTTTATTATTTCCTGTTCTTTTCTTATTTTAACAGGTTGATAAACAGGAATATTATTAAGAACTGCAACTTCCTTTACAGGTGAGGCGGATAACTTTTTTCCTCTTCCCTTTGGTTTGTCAGGCTGAGTAAAAACAGCCCTAACATTATAATTTTCTATAAGCTTTTTAAGAGATGGCACTGAAAAATCAGGGGTTCCCATAAATACTATATTCACTTGTCTATTCCTCCCCTTTTATTGCCTTATCGATAAATAATATTCCTAAAAGATGATCTATTTCATGACAAATTGCTCTAGCAAGTAGTTCTTCCCCTTCTATTATTATTTCTTCACCTTTCTCATTTAATGCTTTTACTTTTACATAGTTCGGTCTATCAACGTCTTCTTCTCTACCCGGAATACTTAAGCAACCTTCTTCACCTATTTGTGAACCGCTTGATTCAAGTATTTCTGGGTTTATTAGAACTATAGGACCTTCACCTACATCTATAACTACTAATCTTTTTAACACGCCCACCTGCGGTGCAGCAAGTCCTACGCCATTAGCCTTATACATAGTTTCCTTCATATCCTCAATTAGAGTTAAAATTCTTTTATTTACTACATCAACCTTTCTACTCTCTTTTCTGAGTAAATCGTCGCCTAAAGTTCTTATTTGTCTTAATGCCATATTAAATTACCTCCTATTATCTTTACATCTATAACAGACTAGTTGGATTTATATCCATACTCACCCTAATATTATTATAATCATTTTTTATACTATCATAAACAATTTTCTTTATATTATTTGCAAATTTACTATCAAAATCACCTTTTAATATAATTTGCCATCTATACATTTCCTTGATTCTAGAAATAGAACACGGACACGGTCCTAGTATTTTAATACTATTATAACTCTGTAATGTATCTTTTAACACAACACCGAGGTTCTGTATATTTTTAATCAACAAACTTTCATATTTACTACTCAAATTTATAAGTAATATATTTTTAAATGGAGGATAATCCATTAATTCTCGCATTTGTATTTCTTCTTTAAAAAAACCTAAATAATCATTTTTTGATGCCGCGATTATAGCACTACTACTTGGATCATAAGTCTGTATTATCACATTGCCTGGTTTTGATCCCCTACCTGCTCTACCAGACACCTGATTGATCAGTTGAAAAGTTCTTTCGTTAGCTCTATAGTCTGGTAAGTTTAAAGATAGATCAGCAGCTATAACACCAACAAGAGTAACATTTTTAACATCTAAACCCTTTGCCACCATTTGCGTACCAATCAATATATCAGCATCACCATTTTTAAATATATTATATATTTGTTCAAAGGAATTTTTACCTCTTGTAGTATCATAATCCATTCTTATTGTTTTCGCATCTGGAAATATTTTCCATACTTCATGTTCGATTTTTTCAGTTCCCACCCCAAAATACTTTACATATTTACTACCGCATTTTGGACAAACCGAACTCAAACTTTTAACACTACCACAATAATGGCATATAAGTTTTTTACTTTCACTATGATATGTCATTGCTATATCACAATGCTCACACTTAAATACATAACCACATTTTCTGCAGGATACAAAAGTAGAATGTCCTCTTCTATTTATAAATAAAATTATTTGTTCTTTTTTTTCTAGTACCGCACTAATTTCTTGTTTCAAAAGGTTACTAAACATTGACCTATTATCGTTTAACAGTTCTTCTCTCATATCCACAATAGTTGCAGTAGGAAGTTTTGCTCCATCAGCTCTTTCGTTTAATTGTATTAGTTCAATCTCTTTATTTTCACACATATAATATGTTTCTATTGATGGTGTAGCAGATCCTAAAACCAATTTGCAATCTTCAATATCAGATTTCATCATTGCTACATCTATAGCATTATATTTTGGAGTTACATCTGACTTATAGCTTTGTTCATGCTCTTCGTCTATTATAATTATTCCTAGATGTGAAAATGGTAAAAATAGAGCTGATCTTGCACCAACAGCTACTTTAACCTTGCCACTCTTTACTCGTAACCACTCATCATACCTTTCTCCCTGAGAAAGTCTACTGTGAAATACCGCTATATTTTTGCCAAATCTGCCTTTAAATCTTTCAATCATTTGTGGAGTTAGTGCTATTTCTGGTACTAAAACTATTGCTTCTTTACCTTTATCTATGATCATACTAACTAATTGCATATATATTTCAGTTTTTCCACTGCCAGTAATTCCATGTATAAGAAACTTATTGTTTTCATTCCCCATTATTTTTTCCACTGCAGATTTTTGGCTAAGGTTTAACTTTCTTTCTCTATAATTTTCATAAACTCTTTCATTAAATCTGTTTACTACTTTAACATCATAGGCTAAAAATTCATGTTTAACCAAAGTATTAATTGAAGACAATGATACATTAAATTTTCTGCTGAGTTCACTTTTAGTATATATACCATTATTATCACTTACAGTTGTATATATGGTTTTATATGGTTCTTTATCATATTTACCAGAAATGGCACCTTTTGTAGAAACCACATTTTTAACCTTATGATTCATACCCCTTGTAATTCCTGTTGGCATTATTAATTTAATGCAATCTAGATAAGTACACATATATTTTTCACGCATTGTTCTTATAAGTTTAATGTCATTTTCGCTAATCACTGTAAAGTCATCACAGATTGATATAATTTCTTTAATATTGTTTATATTCTCGCAGTTTTCAAAAAGTTCAATTATAAAACCATCAACTATCCTATTTCCTCTACCAAATGGAACTTTTACTCTAAGTCCAAGTTTCATAGAGCTTTGCATTGCCTCAGTAATTTTATAAGTAAATAGTCTATCAACCTTTGAAGATTCATTATTAATAACAACTCCAGCAAATCTAAACACTAAATCACCCTTTTACCCATGAAAATATAGTCAATACAGAAACAGAAAGCGCTAAATGCGCTTTCTATTTAAAAGGTTGAATAATTCTCTGGCAACTGCTTTTTTAGGCATCTTTTCTAATTTGAAAATTTCACCATGATTACTCAAAATGGTAACTAAATTATCATTACTTGAAAAGCCAGTATCTTTTTCTGTAATATCATTTGCAACTATATAATCCAAATTTTTATTAGCCATCTTTTCCCTAGCATTTTCTAATAAATCGTTACTTTCTGCAGCAAACCCAACTAAAATTTGATTTTTCTTTTTCATCCCTAAATTTTTAAGAATATCTGTATCTCTTTCAAACTCTAGTGATAAAACATCTCCTGACTTTTTTATCTTTTTTTCAGAATAAATTTTAGCTTTATAATCAGCCACAGCAGCTGCCTTTATTACAATGTCGCTATAATTAAATTTGTCCAAAACTGCACTGTACATTTCCTGATTTGTATTTATTTTTATTAGTTTAATGCCAAAAGGTGCATCTTCATTGCAATGACCTGATATTAACGTTACTTCTGCACCTCTATCTCTTGCCTCTTCTGCTATAGCATAACCCATTTTTCCAGAAGATCTATTGCTTATGAATCTTACTGGATCAATAGGTGACACCGTAGGACCTGCAGTCACTAATATTTTTTTGCCTGTCATATCCTTGATGTCATAAAGTAAACTGCTCACCACTTCCGAAATATATGTAGTATCTTGTAGTTTCCCTACGCCTTCATCTCCACAAGCGAGTCTTCCACTACTAGGCTCTATGAAATTATATCCATAGAGTTTTAGTTTTTTTATATTGTCTTGTACAATAGGATTTTTATACATATTGGTATTCATGGCCGGTGCAAAAAACACTGGTGCCTTAGTTGCCATAACAGTAGTGGAAAGCATATCATCTGCAATTCCATTTGCTATCTTACCAATAACATTAGCAGTAGCAGGTACGACTAGTATTAAATCCGCCTTCTTTGCAAGTGCGATATGTTGTATTTCAAATGCTCTTGGTTCTTCAAACATATCACAAATTACCATGTTTTGACTTAGACTTTGAAAACTCAGTGTTGTAACAAATTCAGTAGCAGCCTTAGTCATTATTACATGCACACTAAAATCTTTCTTTTTAAGACGACTCACAATATCCAATGCTTTATAAGCAGCTATTCCACCACAAACACATACAACCACTGTCTTTGATGACATTTTATTTTCTTCCTTCATTTAAAGCATCGTTAAATGTATATTTTCCGTTATAAAATTCATTAATTGCTATTGTAAGTGGTTTAGCTGAATCACAATCTACAAGTGGTCTTGATCCTGAAATTATTTGCCTAGCCCTCATTGCTGTTATAACCACAACTGAATATTTGTCTCCTCCTATTCTTACCAGGTCTACTATTGATGGATTAATCATAGAATCTTTCATGTATTATACCCTCCTTTGAATCTAAAATCTTGTCTTTCATTCTATCTACTCTACATCTCTCTGCAACCAAGATACTCTCTATTTTACTAACAGCATCTTCTACAGTATCATTTATTACCGCATAATTATATTTTGAAACATAATTAACTTCTTTATAGGCAGCTTTGAATCTCGTAACTAATGACTCCGCTGTCTCGCTTCCTCTTCCTATAATTCTCTTTTTTAATTCTTCCATAGATGGTGGCAAAATAAAAATAAATACACCTTCAGGATAATTTTCTTTAACTTTTAAGGCTCCCTGGATATCTATTTCTAAAATTACATCCTCACCATTTTCAATTTTATCTATAGCATTTGATTTTGGTGTTCCATAAAAGTTACCATAAACTTCTGCATATTCCAAAAAATCGTCATTTACAATTTTTGTTTTGAATTGTTCTCTTGTAAGGAAATAATAGCTTTCATCAGGTACCTCGCCTTTTCTTGGTTTTCTTGTAGTTGCTGATACTGATAGCCAAAACTTTTGTCTACTTAATAAAGACTTACAAATCGTACCTTTTCCTGCTCCGGATGGACCTGATAACACTACTAAAAGTCCTTTATCCTGCATTATTCTTCTACCTCATCTAGTGTATCTTCTTCCTTAGATGATAATCTATTTGCAACAGTTTCAGGTTGTACTGCAGAAAGTATTACATGATCACTATCTGTAATAATAACAGCTCGTGTTCTCCTTCCATAAGTTGCATCTACTAGCATACCTCTATCTCTAGCTTCTTGTATTATTCGTTTAATAGGTGCAGATTCTGGACTAACAATTGCTACTAGTCTATTAGCTGAGACTATATTTCCAAATCCTATATTGATTAATCTTATACCCACTTTTTTTCCTCCTAAAATCACTCTATATTTTGTATTTGCTCTCTAATCTTTTCAATTTCATTTTTAATATCCAAAACTAGATGAACTACATTTACATCATTTGCTTTAGATGCTATAGTATTGGCTTCTCTATTCATTTCTTGCACAATAAAGTCCAATTTTCTTCCAATAGGTTTTGAGATATTTATACTTTCACTTATCTGTGATATGTGACTTTTAAGTCTTACAATTTCTTCATCAATACAAGCCCTGTCACTGAAAATAGCAACTTCCATTGCCAATCTATTTTCATCAATTAAACCTTTATCTGAAATAAGGTCATTTATCCTATTATTAAGCTTTTCCCTGTAATCATCAACAGAATGTATTGATTTCTCTGCCACTACATCCACTAATTTTTTTATTACACTACATTTAGTTTCAACGTCTTTTTTTAGAGAAGCTCCCTCGTTTTGTCTCATTGAAATCAGCATTTCTATAGCACCATTCAATGGCTGTTTTAAAATGTCCCAAATTCTTTCAATGTCTTCATCTTGTTGTTCTACAGTTATTATGTCTGGGAATTTAGAAATCAATGAAAGCGATATATTATCATTTATATCGTATGTCTTTTTTATTTCCTCTAGACACTTCACATAACTATCACACAAGTTTTTGTTTAATATTGCCTTTGAATTTTCCGTTTCTAAAACCGTTTGAGCCACATAGATATCAACTTTTCCTCTGCTTATTTTCCCTTGAACAGTTTTCCGTATCCTGTCTTCAAGGGCAAGCAAACTTCTTGGCATTTTAATATTTAAATCCAAATATCTATGATTTACACTCTTTATCTCTACTGTAAAGTTTCTTACCTTTGATTCACAAAAATCTCTACCATATCCTGTCATACTGCTAACCATAGTAAATCATCCTTCCATAATACCCGCTAACAATTTTATACTTTTCATTATACCTACTTTAGAAGTAAAATTTCAAGTACAATGTTTTGCCATTACTGATTATATCATATTTTTAAAGATTTTATAGAGCTTTTCTATATATTTCTTTACTGTTTATTCCTTATTAACGGTTTTTCCAAAGAATTTTTACTTTAAACAATATAATTTTATGTTTTTTTGCCATATTTTTCAAATTGCCTGCCAGTTATAAATTACATAAGCAGATAAAATTTAAGAGTTAAAAGTGTCAAGTCAATGTTTTCATTAACTCTTAACTCTTAACTCTTAACTCTTAACTCTTAACTCTTCTCTCTTCTCTTTTCTCTCTTCTCTTTAAAGTATTATGCATATCAGTCCGCCATTACCTTCATTTATAATTTTCTCCAATGTTTTTTGAATCTTAACTTGTACGTCATCTGGCATCTTAAATAATTTTTTTTGTAACCCTTCCTTAACCACAATATCAAATGATTTACCAAACATATTGCTTTCCCAAATTTTTGATGGGTCACTTTCAAATTCTTCTAGAAGTGATTTGACTAACTCTTCACTTTCCCTTTCGTTGCCCATAATAGGTGATATTTCTGTTTCTATATCAGCTCTAATAAAATGGAAAGAAGGTGCACTTGCTCTTAACTTTAATTCGTATCTAGAACCATTTTTAACTATCTTTGGCTCCTCCAGTTTCATTTCTGAAAGTTGTGGTGCAACCAGACCATATCCAGTTTCTTTTACATCTCTTAACGCCTGTGACACCCTATCATATTCAACCTTTGCTCCATGATATTCCCTCATTGTATTTAAAAGCTGGCTTTCTCCCAAAATATCTGTTCCACAATACTCGCTTAACACTTTATAAAATATTCCTTTATGAGGTGCTAATGTAATTCTTGCAGTTCCATCCCCCATATTCATCTCATCTATTTTTAAAGAGTCAAGAAAATCAGCATTGTCAAAACCATCTAATGCACTTTTTATGTCCCTAGCTTTATTTATACTTTTGCACATACTTTTTACAAGTTCCCAATAACTATTTTTAAGCCAGTGCTTTGATTCTAACTTTTCGATCCATTCTGGAACATCTATGTTTATTTCCTTTATTGGAAACTCCTTTAAAACCCTATTAAAGGTCTCAGTTATATCACTTTGCTCCATATTAAGTACATCAATTATTTGAACAGGAACATCATATTTAACTTCCATGTCCCTTGCAAGATCTATTGTTTCAGGCGCATTAATATTAGATGAATTTAATAAAATTACAAATGGTTTATCAATAGATTTTAGTTCATTAATAACCCGTTCCTCCGCATCAATATATTCTTCTCTTGGTATATCAGTAATTGTTCCATCAGTAGTCACCATTAAACCAATAGTAGAGTGTTCATTAATTACTTTTTTTGTTCCTATTTCAGCTGCTTCTTCAAAAGGTATTTCATGGTCATACCAGGGAGTACTTACCATTTTGTCTCGTTCTCCCTCTTTATACCCAAGTGCCCCTTTAACTATATAACCAACACAATCAACCATTCTTACCTTGAATTTCACTCCTTCACCAAATTTTATTTCTACAGCTTCATTGGGAACAAATTTAGGTTCAGTAGTATGAATGGATTTTCCAGATCCACTTTGAGGCAATTCATCTTTCGCCCTTTCCTTCTTATAAGAATTTTCTATGTTTGGAATAACCATAAGATCCATAAATCTTTTTATAAATGTTGATTTTCCGGTTCTAACCGGCCCTACTACGCCAACATAAATATCACCTTGAGTTCTTTCGGCAATGTCTTTGTATATATCAAAATTCTCCAAAGTATATCCTCCCATATATTATTTACTACTATATATGTATTAAATAAACAATATCATTATTACTATAAAATATAGTTATAGTTCATGTAATTATAAAAAACACCTTATTTACTATTAATTCATTAGTAAATAAGGTGTTTATAAAATAATCTAGTGCATCTCATTTTTCTTATCCCTACTCATAAGTGAATAAGATGCCTTTTTTATATCTTTATTGTTAAATAAAATTTGATACAATTCATCAGTTATAGGCATACAGACGCCAAGTTTTTCTTTCAACTCGTAAAATGCTTCACAAGCAGAGAATCCCTCAACTACCATACCTATGCTTTTTAAAGCCTCTTTAGCGGGTACTCCTTTACCAATTTGAATCCCTGCTCTTCTGTTTCTACTATGCAAACTTGTGCATGTTACTATTAAGTCTCCCATGCCAGTAATTCCATAAAATGTTTCCTTTTTACCACCAAGAAGTGTACCTATTTTAACTATTTCATTCATACCTCGAGTCATAAGTGCAGCCCTAGTATTGTCGCCATATCCCAGCCCATCGCATATTCCACAGGTCAAAGCAATTATATTTTTTACAGCTCCACCTATTTCTACACCAATTAAATCATCATTAGTATACACTCTGAAATATTTAGACATAAAAAGATCTTGAACTTTATGTGCATAAGCCATATCATTAGAACTAACAGCTACTACGGTTGGAATTGATCTGGCAACTTCCTCCGCATGGCTTGGTCCTGATAATATTACCACTGGATTTAAAGGAGCCTCCTCCTTTATAACCTCTGATAATCTAAGTTTAGTCTCTTCTTCTATACCCTTGGCTATGGAAATTATAATCTGATCTTTATTTAACTTATCGCTTATAAGTTTACAACAACTCCTTATTGCAAACGACGGAACTGCAAGGACTATATATTCACTATGCTTCATTGCTTCATCTATATTACTAGTAATAATAACACTTTCTGGGATGAGAACATCAGGTAAATATTTTTTATTAATTCTTTCGGTTTTAACTTTTTCAACTTCATCCTTATTTCTACCCCAAATTGTTACATCATGTCCATTACTGGCCAGTAATATTCCTAGTGATGTTCCGAAGCTTCCCATTCCAAGGAAAGTTACTCCTCTCATGCTTCTTCCTTCTTCTCTCTAAATATAAGCTTTATACCTGTTCCGCTAAAATCAAAACTCTCTCTTAACTTATTTGCCAAATAACGCTCATATGAAAAATGAATACAGCCAGCATTTTTAACAAAGAAAACAAAAGTTGGTGGCTTAGTTGCAACTTGGGTAACATAAAATATTTTTAGTCTTTTAAGTGCAACAACTGGTGGTTCTTTCATCATTACTGCCTTACTTACTACATCATTTAAAACACCAGTGGATATTCTTCTTGAATAGTTAGTATAACATTCTTTTGCCATGTCTAATACTTTACCTACCCTTTGTCCTGTTAGCGCAGAAATAAATATATAAGGTGCATATGCCATAAATGACAATTTATATTGAAGTACTTTTTTTGTGTTTATCATTGTTTTATCATCTTTTTCAATAAGATCCCATTTGTTAACAATAACCATAATTGCTTTTTTAAGTTCATGAGCATATCCTATAATCTTTTCATCTTGATCACTAAGTTCTTCTGTGGCATCTACAATTAGTATACACACATCTGCTCTCTCTAAAGCAGCAAGAGTTCTAATAACACTGTATCTTTCTATTTCTGCTTTAACTTTGCTTTTTCTTCTGATTCCAGCAGTATCTATTAATGTGAATTTGCCAATATCAGTTTCTAAATGACTATCAATGGCATCCCTTGTTGTACCTGGTACATCACTAACAATAACTCTGTCTTCTCCTAGCAATTTATTAATAAGAGATGATTTTCCAACATTTGGTTTGCCAATAAAAGCTATATTGATATTATCATCATCTTCATCAGAACTGTATAATTCACTGAAATGACTAATTACAACATCAAGCATGTCACCAAGCCCTAATCCTTGTGTTGAGGATATTGTTACAGGATCCCCAATTCCTAAATTATAAAATTCATAGGCATTTTGTTCATCTGATAGATTATCTATTTTATTTACAACAAGTACAATTGGCTTTCCTGATTTTCTAAGCATAAGTGCCACTTCGTTGTCTGCATCAGTAAGTCCCTGTTTGCCATCTACTATAAATATTATTACCCCTGCAGTTTCTATTGCTATTTGCGCCTGTTTTCTCATTTGAACTAATATTGCATCTTGACTTTCAGGCTCTATTCCACCTGTATCTATTATTGTAAATACATTATTTAACCATTCTGCTTCTGCGTATATTCTATCTCTTGTAACTCCAGGTGTATCTTCAACTATAGCAATTCTCTTTCCTGCTAATTTATTAAATAAAGTTGATTTTCCAACATTTGGTCTTCCAACTATTGCAACTATCGGTTTTGCCATTTAATTATCCTCCTCAGAATATTCGTTTATGATTTGAATCAAATTATCTCCAGTATAATCACAAACTATAACTTTTGTATTTAATTTTTTCTCTACATCTTTTATTGTTAAGTCATCTAAAAATATATTTGTTCCAGCTTTAAGCATGTTGCTAGGCAAAATTAGATGTTTACCAATATCTTTACCTTTAAGTTGACCTATAATATCCGTGGCTGTCAAAAGCCCAGCAACAGTTATGGTTTCTCCAAAATATTGGTTTAAAATCAAATTAACTTCTATACTTAATTTCTTGCTTTTAGAAGATATTTTTTTTGCAGCATTATTGATTTCTTCATAAGCTGATGACCCTGTAATTATTGTAAATTTACCATTTCTTTTAACATTCAAATTTTGAATAGAATTCTGAATATTTTCCCTAAATATCCTTATCATACCTATTCCGTCCTCAAGTTGTTCAAAGTCCTTGTAAAAATTTTTTTCGGGCACATCCTGCTTAGCCACAACATAAAATTCATCTGAAAGTCTTATAAAAGGTGAATCAATTTTTTCCATAAATTCATCCTGCATTTTACCTACTAAGGCAAGTTCCTCATTTGCAGACTTTTCATCATATATTTTCATTGGGAACAAACCTTCCCTGTATTTTGTTGTACCTACAGGTACTGCTGCTACGTTTTTAATATATGGATAAAATTTATATAAATCCATCACTGTATTCTTTAACTGGATTCCGTCGTTGATTCCTGGGCACATTACAATTTGACAGTTCATATTAATTTTACCCTTGGCTAATCTTTCTAATCTTTCCATAATATTCCCAGCGAATTTGTTATTTAACATTTTAATCCTAAGATTCGGATTTGTAGTATGCACAGAAACATTAATTGGACTAATTTTATATTTAATAATCCTATCGATATCTTCATCTTTTAAATTAGTTAAAGTAACAAAATTACCTTGTAAAAATGAAAGCCTAGAATCATCATCTTTAAAATATAGAGGTTTTCTCATTCCCTTTGGCAATTGATCAATAAAACAAAATATACAATTATTTTTACAACTTTTTGCTTCATCCATTATTTGATCCTTAAATTCAACTCCAAAGTTTTCGTCAAAATCTTTTTCAACCTCTAACTCCCAAATCTCATTAATATTAACTTTTTCTAGTTCTATCACTACAGAATCATCCGCCATTAAAAATCTATAATCAAGTATATCAGTAACTTCTGTACCGTTAATACTTATTATCCTATCTCCTATTTCAATACCTAATTCTTCTGCAATACTTCCTTTATCTACCTGTGAAATCTCATTTTTCATGCTTGCTCTCCTAAAAAAAAATATAGCTGTTTTTTTACCTACATTATGTAATATACATTAATAAAAAAGTTTAGTCAAGAACACAAAAAAAATAAAACCCCTTTTTAACTGGAGTAAAAAGGAGTTTTTTTGAAGTAAAAGAAAATTTTATTATTATTCATTTAAATCGATTTGCTCACCAGTTACAAGATAAATAGTAGATTCACATATATTTGTAGTGTGATCAGCTATTCTCTCTAAGTATTTGCATATAAGTACATATTGAGTTGCTTGATTTATTGTTTTATGGTCTTCCATCATCATCAATAATAGATCACTGAAAACCTGTTTGTAAATGCAGTCAACTTCATCATCTTTTTTGCATATTTCATAAGCCTTATCAACATCGGCATTTACGTAAGCATCCAATGAATCTCTTATCATCTCTCTCACGATACTCGCCATTTTGGGAATATCCAATAATGGTTTAATAGGTTTTTCATTTTTTAATCTTTTAGTAACTTTTGCTATATCTACTGCATGATCCGCCATTCTCTCTAAATCTGTTACTATCTTTGTAGTTGTAAATATATTTCTAAGATCAATAGCTAAAGGATTCTGAAGGGCTATTAACCTTATTGCCTTATTTTCGATATCCTTTTGCATATCATCAACAATATCGTCATTATCAATAACTTTTTTCGCTAACTCTTCATCTTGATTAACCAATGCTTCAACAGACTGAAATAATTGTTTTTCAGTCATACTACCCATTCTAAGCAAATCAACATGAAGTTCTTCTAAGTGTGAGTCAAAAATTTTTCTTGGCATACTCGTAACCTCCTACTAATTAATTAAATCAACCAAATCTTCCTGTTATATAATCTTCTGTTCTTTTATCAAGTGGCTTATAAAAAATATTTTCTGTTTTTCCACTCTCAACCACTTCACCATTTAAAAAGAAAGCAGTATAATCAGAAATTCTTCCAGCCTGTTGCATATTATGAGTTACAATTATTACTGTATATTTTTTCTTAAACTCATCCATCAATTCCTCAACTTTTAATGTTGATATTGGGTCTAGCGCTGAAGTTGGCTCATCCATAAGAATTACTTCTGGCTCCACAGCAAGTGTTCTCGCTATACATAGTCTTTGTTGTTGCCCACCTGATAAACCTAGTGCACTTTTTTTAAGTCGATCTTTTACTTCTTCCCAAAGAGCTGCATCTTTTAGACTTCTCTCAACTATTTCATCAAGTTGTACTTTATTTTTAATGCCGTGTATTCTAGGACCATAAGCAATATTATCGTAAATAGACATTGGAAATGGATTTGCCTTTTGAAATACCATTCCTATCCTCTTTCTAAGGTCTATAACATCATAATCTTTATATATGTTTTTTTCTTCAAAAAATACTTCTCCATCAATTTTTACTGTTTCAATTAAATCATTCATTCTATTGATTGTCCTTATAAACGTGGATTTCCCACAACCTGATGGTCCAATCAATGAAGTCACGGAATTTTTTTCTATATCAAGTGTAATATTTTTTAGTGCTTGAGCATTTCCGTAATATAAATTCAACTTATTTGTTCTGACTATTCCCACTTAAGCTCCCCCTTACTTTCCACTATATGCTTTGTATAATTTATTTCCAATAAATCTTGCTAAAAAGTTAAATAATAATACCATTATTACTAGTACTGCTGAAGAACCCGTTGCTATTTTTGCTGCATCTGGTACCATGCCTTCAGAATTCAGCTTCCAAATGTGTACTGCAAGGGTTTCTGCTGGTCTAAAAAGACTAAATGGTGATAACTTATTAGTTAAACTTATGTTGCTATAATTTAATGTTGGAGTACTCATACCTGAAGTATATAAAAGTGCTGCTGCTTCTCCAAATACTCTTCCTGAAGCCAAAATTATACCTGTTAATATTTGTGGCATGGCAGATGGCAATATTACCTTTTTAATTGTTTGCCATTCTGTTGATCCTAACCCTAAACTTGCTTCCTTTACTTTTGTAGCTGCTGCAGTTATTGCATTTTCACTTACCCTTGCCATAGAAGGCAAATTTATAACTGCTATTGCAAGTGATCCCGCTAGGATTGTATATTGCCAATGTGTCATATTAACAAATACCAAAAGACCAAATAGACCTACTACAATTGAAGGAAGAGATGCCATTGTTTCAATACACAGTCTAATAAAATCAAGCATCTTGCCTTGCTTTCCATATTGTGATAAAAAAATTCCAGCGCCTACTCCAATTGGTATAGTTATAATAAGCGAAATAAATAACATATAAAAGGAATTAAACAGTTCGGGTCCTATACCGCCACCGGCCTCATTTACCAATGAATCACTAGTTAAAAAGTGTAGATTTAGTGAACTCCTACCATTATAAATAATATATCCAATAAATCCAACTAATAAAACTACTATTAACGTTGAAACTATATATAGTACAACTGTTGCTATTTTGTCCCAAGTTTTAGCTTTCATTATCTTTCACCTCGTCTACCAATTAATCTTATTATAATAATAAACATAAATGATATCAATAAGAGTAACAATGCCAATGACCATAATGCGTCATTTGCAGGGGTACCATCTGCAGTATTAGCCATGCTCATTGTTAAAATACTTGTTAATGTAATTGTTGGTGTAGTTAAATTAGTTGCAAATTTGAAACTATTACCAATAACCATCTGTACTGCAAGTGCTTCACCCATAGCTCTAGCTAGTCCAAGCACAATACCTGTTAAAATTCCATTTTTACATGCAGGAACAACGACCTTATAAATAGTTTGCCACCTTGTAGCACCAAGACCATAAGAAGCTTCAATATAATCTGATGGTATAGTTTTAATTGCATCGGATGCCAGACTTGCAATTGTTGGCAATATCATTATACTTAACACTATCATGCCAGCTAGTAAACTAAAACCCATTCCCCCAAAATGATTTTTTATAAATGGTACCAAGACTATTACTCCCACCCAACCATATACAACTGAAGGAATTCCAACAAATAATTCTAGTGCTGGTTGTAATACTTTTCTACCTAATTTTGGTGATATCAAATTCATAAAAACAGCAAGACCAATGCTTATAGGTGCACTGATTAAAACTGCTCCCATGGAAACTACTACTGAACCTACTATAAAAAATGCTGTGCCTAAGAGTGGTTTTGCTGCATCTGGTTGCCATTTAGAACTAAACAAAAAATCTATCACTGAATAATGATCATGGGTAAATGTTCTAATTCCTTTAGATGCCACAAAAAAAATTATTGCTAGTGTCAAAGCCACTAATAATAATCCACAAAACGTAGCATAGGCCTTACCTATGTACTCTGTTTTGAATTTTCTCCAAAAACTTCTTTTCTCCATATAATCAACCTCAACCAATTTATTAAGACACAAGACCAGTTGCAAGCAACTAGCCTATTAGTCAGTTTTATTTAAAATCGCTCATTGGTATATAACCTTGTTTTACAATTTCAGCTTTAAAGCTATCACTCATCATATAATCAATCAATGCTTTTGATACCCCAGTAGCCGCTCCCTTTGTATACATATGTTCATATGACCAGAATGTATATTTACTACTATTAGGTGTTTTACTAGTAATTATGTTTGCAGTTTTAGCTTCAACTCCACCAATTTTAACCGCACTAATATCAGCTTTAACTGTATCGCTTAAATATGCTAATGCTAAATAACTTACACTTCCAGGTGTTTGTTTCATAGAAGTTACTACAGCACCACTTGAATCCTGAGTCATACCTAGGTCATCTTTTTCTGCTTTAGAATCCATTAGTGTATTTTTAAATGTAACTCTTGTACCTGAACCACTTGGTCTATGAATTACATTTATTGCTAAATCCTTGCCACCAACATCTTTCCAATTTTTAACTACTCCCATGAATATATCTTGAACTTGAGCTTTTGTTAAGTTAGCAACACCAGTATCCTTTGTTGTTACCACAGCGAATCCTGTAGCGCAGACTTGGTGATCTTTTAATTCCCCAGCTTTTGTGGCATCAAATTTTTCTTTTGCAAAAATATCAGAATCCCCAATTTGTACAGCACCTTGACTTACTTGTGTAAGACCAGTACCACTACCGCCGCCTTGCACTGATACCGTTGCATCTGGGTTTTGTACTGTAAATGATTTTTGTGCAGCATCTACTAATGGTTGAAGTGCCGTAGAACCTGACGCTGTAATTGAACCTGAAACTTTTGCTTTTGTACCTGCTGCATTTGTTTTGTTACCAGCAGCGTTATTAGATGAAGTTGAACTTCCACACCCTGCAAACAGTCCTGCCATAACAACGATTGATGTAGCCAAAATTGCAAATTTTATTTTTTTACTTTTCATAATAGAATTACCCTCCATTCAAAATACGAAACTGATATATTTGTTTTATCAACAATTACTATTCTAGCAGTACAAAGTTAATCGAATATTATACCCATGTTAAGTTATATTAACATTGGCACTTTACACTGTGAATTTATTGATACTATCAGCCATGTTTTCACTATTAGTATGCATATTTTCTAGCATATCATACATATCTTTTGTATTTTCATACTTTTCTGATGCAATTCTACTTACTGTAGCTATATTATTGTTAAATTCCTCATAAGAATTTTTAATTTTTGTTAATTTTTCTGACACTAAATAATTTTCTTCATTTAACATTTCAATACTATTATGGGTTTCATTCATATAATTAACAATGGCTTCAGATGAATGTAACATCTTTGCATAATTATCTATAGTATTATCTACGATTTTAAACTGACGATTAGTTGTGGTATTTACTCCCTTTATTTTATCTTGAACATTAAACATGTCAGAATTTAATGCTAGTAAAATTTCATCAATTTTTTCCATTTGGTAAGCTACGTTTTTAGATAATTTTTTGATTTCGGCTGCTACAACCCCAAACCCTTTACCTATTTCTCCGTGCCTCCCTGCTTCAATTGCTGCGTTTAAAGAAAGAATATGTGTCTGTTTTGATATTTGGGTTACTGTCTTCCCTACTTGTGCAATATTTAATAAATTTTCTTTTAATTTATCAAATGAAATATTTGCTTCACTTAATTTTTCATTTGTTTCTACATTTATATTTTTTAATTCTTCAACAGTTTTTAATCCTTCATTATTTATATTCTCAATAAAAATAGCTTCCTTTAAAACTTTTTCAGATTGAGATTTAATACTTTCTGCTTTATCTTTTACGGTATTAAAAGAATTAAAGCTACTATCCACAGCGTTAAAAATTTTAACTGTATCCGTTTCTATAATCTCCGTGTTTTCATCTACCAGCTTCATGCCTAATACAATGCTGCTATATGAATCATTAATCCCCACATTAATCTTAAGAAAATCATTACTATATTCCTTAATCTCAGATAAAAGATTTTTTAAACTATATGTCATATCATTGAAATTGTAGCTTAACGTACCAATCTCATCCATATTATGTATTGGATTCGTAACCGTGAGATTTCCACTTGATATTTCTTTAGTATTTTTTATTAACATATTCATAGGCTTAAATATTTTTTTAATTATTAAATTTAATATTATAATTATCATAATTATAAGTAATATACCAGCCGCTAGAATAGATAACCCTATAACTTTAGGTGAACTTTCAATCTCGCTTTGTTTTACCGTAAGTACTATAAGTGCCTTTAACTGTGGTACGCTTGTACAATTTGCATAGTATCTTATGTTATCTTTAGTATATTTAATTATGTTAGAACTACCAGAATCCATAAACTTATTATTTGTAGATAATTCATCTATTTCTTTTATATTATCTTTTTTATTTATATCCATTTTTTCTGGACTATATATTACACTTTGAGAATTATCCACTATAGATACATATCCGCTATTTAAAAATTTAAACTTATCAAAGGTGGCTGAAAAATAATCTGTAAATACATTTTTTCCTACAGTTCCAATGATATTCCCACCTTCATCTTTAATAGGTTGGACAAAGGTTACTACTGGCTTAATAGATACTACAGATGTGTATACATCACTCATTACCGAATTACCACTTAATGCCTTCTTCATATAATCATGAGTGCTAAGATCAAACCTTTGAAAATCATCGTTACTACATGCAATTATAAAACCTTTTTTATCCGTAACAAATATATTCTCATCATATTTACTTAAACTTGATAATTTTTTTAATTTATTCCTAAGAACATTTACATCGCTGGAATTGTTATTTTGAAAAACATCCTCTGAACTATTGTATTTTTCAATTAAAACTTTATTCACATCATTATCTACCGAAATCTTTTTAGCATCATTTTTTTCACCATTAATTAATGTATTAAAATTATCATAAATTTGTGTGGATACAGTTCTCATATTATCCTTGCTCATGTTAAACATGCTATTATAGGTTATTATATATATGAACACACCTATAAAAATCATCCCTATCACCACTAATATTGATACACTTGATACTATTTTCATTGAAATAGAATCTCTAAACCTTGAAATTATACCTAAATGTTTCATTCTTTTTTTCATTATAACTATTTTACTGCAAATAAAATCTTTGATTTTACAAATAGTGCCTAAAAACTTCATTTTTTCTCTCATTGTCACTACTCCTCTAACTCAAAAGTACTTTTATTGTATACTACCAAAGTTAACTATATTTTAGTTATTTGTTATTTTTGAGTTAAATGAAAAAAGGCGAAGATTACTCCGCCTTTTTAAATGGGATTTTAATAATGAATTTACTTCCTTTTTCTAGTTCACTCTCCACATCAATAGTACCTTTAAAATTTATAACTATATGTTTTACAATTGCAAGTCCAAGCCCTGTGCCACCTTTAGCTCTAGATCTTGCTTTATCTACTCTATAAAATCTTTCGAATAGTCTTGTTCTGTGTTCCATTGAAATTCCTATTCCGGTGTCTTCAACCCAAATAATGCAAAGGCGTCCTTCAATTTTAGCACCTATAGAAACGCTATCATTGGCTTCTGAATATTTTATTGAATTATCAACTAAATTTATTATCATCTGTTTGAATTTATCTTTATCACCTAACAAATTAACATGAACATCTTCCAATATTTTTAGTTTTATATTCTTACTATCTGCAGTATTTTTCATAAGGTTAAACACATTATTTATTGAATCATCCACATAAAAACTTTCCATTTTTATGGCATTATGACCTTCAATATCTGAAAGTGTTAAAATATCATTTATAAGTCTTGTGAGCCTTTCAACTTCATCATCAATTATATCCAGAAATTCATTTCTCTTACCCTCATCCTTCACATACTTTAAAGTCTCTGCAAATCCTTTTATTGAGGTTAGTGGCGTCTTTAGCTCGTGTGAAACATTTGCAACAAACTGTGAGCGCATATTTTCAAGTTTCTTTATATCAGTAATATCTTGAACTACTGCCACAGTACCAATATGATTTTTATCAGTTACAATATCTGCGGTTTTTATCCTTAAAATTCTCTCCTTAGGCCAAAGTATTTTTATTTCTTTAAATTCACTACTTTGAGCTTTAAAAACTTCTTCAAACTCAAAATCCCTTATATGTTCAATAAAATTTTCACCTATTATATCTTTTTTTATGCCAAATAAAACTTCTGCATAGGGATTAATCATTATAACCTTATTATTTCTGTCAACAGCTATAACTCCACTTTCCATGCTTTTTAGTATAGCTTCCATTTTCGTTTGCTTGTCTAACGAATCTTGCATTGTGGCTTGAAGCTTCTCAGCCATTTTATTAAATGTCTTACTTAGATGCCCAAGTTCATCATCAGATTCTATTAAAACTCGCTTCTTTAATTCACCTTTAGCAACTAAAGAACTGGTGAACTCTAAATTTTTAATTGGTCTTAAAATCGAATTAGAAACTTTAATTCCAAAACAAACCGAAAGTATTACAGAAATTAAAACCATGAAAAAGTAGTAATTTATGTACTTTGCCTGGATGATTTTTGATAACAATAGTGGCTGTGAACTGATTACAGTAAAAGAATTTTTAACGCTGGTTGCGTAATAAACAACGTTATGATCAATTAAATTGTTGAACCTAATAGTGTAAGCTTCTCCATTTTTCTTTGCATCTACAATCTCATACATTTTAGTAGTATCCAGATTTTTTGAAGTTTGGATATTACTAAAAAGTATTTGATCCTTATTATTTAGAACTATTATGTCCTTGTTACTACCAGAATATATATCGTTCAAAAGAGAATTGAAATTTTTCACATCTTTTGAATCCATGATTTTTTCTATATACTCATTGTTATTCTTCAATTCAGATTTCGCATTTTCTTCATATTGGTAATTAACTATTGAAATAAAAAGCAAAGTTACTAATATTAATGTGAAAAAAATCGTGCCCAAAATATTTACTAGCAGCTTTTTTTTCATATCATTCACCGTCGTAATTAAATCTATAGCCTATTCCACGAATAGTTTCTATGTATTTTGGATTTTTGTCATCATTTTCGATTTTTTGTCTTAAATGCCTAATGTGAACATCAACAGTTCTTGTTTCGCCCACGTATTCATATCCCCACACCTTATCTAGTAGAAAATCTCTAGTCATGACTCTGCCTTTGTTGGTTATTAATATTTGCAGCAGTTCAAATTCCTTTAAAGTCAATTCCACTTTTTTATCGTTTTTAACAATGTTATGCCTTTGAAAATCAATATTCACATTATCGAAGGTAAATGTTTTGTCTATATATTGAACCTTAGTTCTACGTAATACTGCCTTTACTCTCGCTACAAGTTCTCTAACTGAAAATGGTTTAGTTATATAGTCGTCGGCTCCAAGTTCAAGCCCAAGTATTTTGTCCAGTTCTTCACCTTTTGCTGTTATCATAATTACTGGCATAGTGGAAATTGATTGATCTCGTCTTATTTCCCTGCATACATCATATCCATCCATACCAGGTAGCATAAGATCCAATAAAACCAGTTGAGGCACTTCGTTCTTTGCAAGTTTAAGCGCATCATTTCCATCATTTGCAGATATAACTTTGAACCCATTTGTTTCTAAGTTGAATTTTATAAGTTCTACTATATGTTCCTCATCATCAACAACTAAAATCTTTTCTCCAGACATAAAAATCCCCCCTTGTATTAACGATGAACTAAATAACCATCTCTCTACTTAGTATACAAATTATTCTCTAATGGCGATAAAAGAAAACATTCTTCCATAATTTTCTTTTTGCCTTCTATAAGAGAACATCTCATGTTCATCATTACAATATGTACATATATTTACATCTTGTATATTATTTTTGTTTATACCAGCACTTATTAATTGGCTCCTTATACATTTATCCAGATCAAGTTTTCCATCTGAATAGATATTTAAGTTCTTATATATTTCAACTTCTAAAAACTGTTTAATCTCCTTAGATCCAAATTCGTAGCAACACTTTCTATTGTGTGGTCCTATATAGACGTTAATATCATCTATACTAGCATTATATACATTCAGCATACTTATTATGGTTTTGGCCACAATTTGAAGTAAAGTGCCTTTCCAACCGCTGTGTACAGCCGCAATAATTTTCTTTTTCTTGTCATAGATTAAAACTGGTACGCAGTCTGCAGTAAAAATTCCAATTCCAACATTAGGCACGTCAGTAATAATTGCGTCTCCATCTTTTACATTTCCATCATAAACTAATATTTTATCACTATGAGTTTGTCTTAAATATCCAACAGCTTTTAAATTAAACCATTTTTTTAGATTATCCAAATTATCCAAACCATTTTTACTATTCATATTAAAATCCAGACCATTTTTAGCCGTTGAAAATTTCAGCTCAATACAGTCATCATTAAATGAAATAAACTCAAAATTATCCACCATGCTTTTCATTTTACACCTCAGACCTTAGATTATCCCTAATCAATTTAAATTTTAACATTATTTAACGAGCATTTAACAAAGTTTCATTTATCATTTCTTATTTAATAGACTACTTATTTCTCGCATAAATGTATTTATATCTTTAAACTGTCTATATACAGATGCAAACCTGACATATGATACTTCATCTAGCTCTTTAAGTTTCTCCATTATCATTTCTCCAACTTCTTCTGACTTAACCTCTGTTACCATTTCATTACTTAAACTTTTTTCTATTTCAAAAGCTATGTCTTCAATTTGTTGTCTTGAAACTGGTCTTTTCTGACATGCTTTTATGAGACCATTTATTATCTTTGATTTATCAAAGTATTCTCGACTGGAATCTTTTTTTATTACCAGTATAGGAATATCCTCCACCTTTTCATATGTGGTGTATCTCTTATTGCACTTCAAACATTCTCTTCTTCTTCTAATTGCCATATTATCCTCAGTAGCCCTAGAATCAATTACTTTACTGTCTTCAAATCCACAAAATGGGCATTTCAATATTTCCACGTCCTTTGTATAACATTTTTAAATATATTATACACTGAAATTACTTATATCATCAATCCTTATTATAGGATACATCCTTATAATCCACTAAAATTACATCCACACCAATTTTATTTATTTGCTGCCAAGGAATTTCTATATCGCTATTTTTTGAAAACCATCCCGTCTTATGATTGGGTAACAAAATAGAAATAATCTTATAATTATCACAATCAACAACCAAATCCTTTATAAATCCAAGTTTTGATCCAGTTGTAATATCTATCACTTCCATAGATTTTAAATTGCTTAAGGAATGTAAAATTTCCTCCATAACATCGCCCCCCTCGTAATAAAATATATTATAGTAATTGATATATTATTACACTTAAACTTAATTCTAAGCATACAAAGGCATCTAAAAAGAGGCTACCTCAAAATAATAAGAAATTGCCGAGCAATTTCTTAAGTTGAGACAGCCTCTTTTATCTAACTGTTGTTATACATATTTTCTCATATGTTTCAGAGCTGTTTTTTCTAGCCGTGAAACTTGTGCTTGAGATATACCTATCTCATCAGCTACTTCCATCTGTGTTCTTCCATCAAAAAATCTCATGTTTAATATCATTTTCTCTCTACCACTTAATTTTTTCATTGCTTCTTTTATTGATATATTTTGTAACCAACTGTCATCTAAACATTTTTTATCACTAATTTGATCCATTACAAAAATTGCATCTCCACCATCATGGTAGATAGGTTCAAATAATGATATGGGGTCTTGTATAGCATCCAATGCAAAAATTACTTCCTCCCTTGGCAATTCTAATTCCTTTGCAATCTGAGAAACAGATGGTTCTTTATTATTTTCTCTAATAAGCTTATCTCTTGCTTGAAGTGCTCTATAAGCTATGTCTCTAAGAGATCTGCTAACCCTAACTGAATTGTTATCCCTTAAATACCTCCTTATTTCACCTATTATCATTGGAACAGCATAAGTTGAAAATTTAACATTTTGGCTCAAATCAAAATTGTCTATTGATTTGATAAGTCCAATACAACCAACTTGAAATAAATCGTCCGCATTTTCTCCTCGATTGTTAAATCTCTGTATTACGCTTAACACTAATCTCAAATTCCCTTTTATGAATGTTTCTCTTGCACAAGAATCCCCTTTTTTCAATGATAATAAAAGTTCCCTCTTTTCTTTTTCTTTCAACACTGGAAGTTTTGATGTGTTAACCCCACATATTTCCACTTTATTAATCATCAATCTCATCAGCCCCTTAAGAATAATAGCATTTAAATTATTCCCTCAGTAAACTGATTTTATACTAGAGACATACCTATATCATTTTATTGATTTCTTTTTTTAGCCTTTTTACTATTCTCTTTTCAAGTCTTGAAATGTATGATTGAGAAATTCCAAGCATGTCCGCAACTTCCTTCTGTGTCTTTTCAGTGCAACCATTAAGTCCATATCTGAGTTGTACTATTTCTTTTTCCCTAATGGAAAGCTTCATCATTGCTATATTTAATAGTTGTTTGTCTACTTCATCCTCTATTAGATTATAAACTGAATCATTTTCTGTACCTAATATGTCCGAAAGCAATAGCTCATTTCCATCCCAATCAATATTCAAAGGCTCATAAAAAGAAATTTCAGCGCGAATTTTATTATTTCTTCTTAGATACATTAATATTTCATTTTCAATACACCTAGAAGCATAGGTTGCAAGTTTAATGTTTTTTGTTGGATCAAATGTATTTACAGCTTTTATCAGTCCAATTGTTCCAACTGATATTAAATCCTCCACCCCTACTCCTGTATTTTCAAATTTTCTTGCAATATAAATAACTAGTCTTAAATTTCTTTCGATAAGAATGGATCTCACACTTTCATTTCCATGCATAAGCTTATTTACAAGATCACTTTCTTCCTCTTTTGTTAGAGGCGGAGGTAGTGCATCGTTACCACCAATATACATTACGTTTTTAATTAAAAACTTAAATTTTGTTAATATCCTATTACAAATCACACTAAACCACATACATAACCCCCCATTTTATATAATCCCTCTAGATAATAAGGCATTAAAATCATTTAATTCGCTTAATTTTGTGTCAGAAAAAGCTACTATCAATTGTTTACTACTAAATGTATCTTCACAATAAATATTTACAGATGATGGTTTAAAACCTACTAAAATACCTTTAGAACCATCCACAACTTTATACGGTATGTAAAACATTTGATTTTTTTTTATATCTATATCTTTTAATATGTATCTTTCAACAATCATAACAGGCAAATTTGTAGCAGGCTCCCTTAACTCATTTCCAGTATCTAAAAAAGCCTTAACTCTCCTAATTTTATTGTCAACTATTATATCTACATCATATATTAATTTTGTTATCTCCCTGCGGTCCTTTATGTACACTACCAGTCTGTGTATTATCACATATAGTGGCAATGCCGCAGTTAATATACCTGTATATGAGAAATCCAACATCTTATCATTAAAAGTTAAATTTCCACTGTTATTAATTTCGATAAAAATACAAAACCCAGCAAGTAACATTGAATACATGATAAATATGGATAGTGCTTTTATATAAAAAAAAATATTTCTAATTCTAAAACAAATAAATAACATAAAAAGCGCTACAAAAATTTTAAACGGTAATGAAACTAATATTTTCGGCACAGAATATACAACAGTCAAGACGTAAAGACTCCCCAAAAAAGCCGATAAAAAAAAGAATTTTAACTTAATATATACTTTTAATGTTTGCGCGGTTATGTATAGTAAAAAAAAATTTACAAGCATATTTTCAATGACAAGCACATCTAAATATATTACCATATTATTCCTCCTTACTCAGACTATTATAATCCTATAGATCTTAAAATTTTGTCATATTGTAATTAATAAATAAAACTTTTCCTTCTTAAATATTCCATAATTTATCAATTGTTCCCAATCTAATACATATTGTTTTCTAAAAATGTGTAAAAAAAAAGGAAGAGACTAAGTCTCTTCCTTTTTAATACTATTTACCCTTATTTTGTCTTCTTAAAAAAGCCGGTACATCTAAATCATTATTATTAATTTTGGATGAATACTCTGCAGTACTTGCAACTTCCTGCTCTGGTTTCTTCAATACATCATCACAATTTTTATTTCTACCTATTGGTTCTGTTTTATCTATATCTTTATCATTTTCAAATCCAGTTGCAATTACTGTTATTCTCAATTCATCTTTTAAATTTTCATCAATAACTGCTCCAAATATAATATTTGCATCAGGATCTGCTGCTTCTTGAACAATTTGAGCTGCTTCATTTATTTCTAATAATCCCAAATCATCGCCACCAGTTACATTTAATAATACACCTGTGGCACCTACAATAGAAGTCTCTAGTAATGGACTTGATATTGCTTCTTTAGCTGCGTCAGCTGCTCTATTATCTCCTGTCCCTGTACCAACTCCCATATGTGCAAGTCCTTTGTCCAGCATTACAGTTCTTACATCTGCAAAGTCTAGATTAACTAGTCCTGGTATTGTTATTAAATCTGAAATACCTTGTACACCTTGTCTTAATACATCATCAGCAAACTTAAATGACTCTACAAGAGTTGTTTTTTTGTCAACAATAGCAAGTAATCTCTCATTTGGAATTGTAACTAATGTGTCAACTCTTTCTTTTAAATTTTTAATTCCAACCTGAGCATTAATCATTCTTTTTCTACCTTCAAAAGGAAAAGGTTTCGTAACTACTCCTACTGTTAAAATTCCCATAGCCTTAGCAATCTCAGCAACTACAGGTGCTGCACCGGTTCCAGTACCTCCACCCATTCCTGCAGTAATAAATACCATATCAGCACCTTTAATAGCTTCTGATATTTCCTCTTTGCTTTCCTCTGCTGCTTTTTGCCCTATGTCAGGATTTGCTCCAGCACCCAAGCCTTTTGTTAGCTTATCACCAATTTGTATCTTTTGAGACGCTTGTGAAAGTGCCAAGGCCTGCTTATCTGTATTTATTGCTATAAACTCAACATTTTTAAGTCCATCAATTATCATTCTATTTATAGCATTGTTTCCACCACCCCCGCATCCAATTACCTTTATTTGTGCAAATTCTTGAACATCAACATCAAAATCTAGCACACTAATACCTCCTCTTTAGAAAAAATCCGCAAGAAATTTTTTAACTTTTGTCAAAACACCCACGTTTTCAAACTGTTTTTTATTATTTTGTTCCCAAATACTTGAATTTTCTACATTCTCATAAAACTCGTCAGATATTTCACTCTGCTTAAATGTATCTGATGCATCCTTTACAATGCCTACAGCTACAGCATATATTGGATTTGCAGCACCCACGTATTCAGGAGATCCTATCTTAACGGTTTTTTTGAGTATATGTTTTGCAAATGATGTAACACCTTTAATTAAAGCAATTCCGCCACCAACAAAAACAATGTTTGAAATCTGCTCATAAAACCCACTTTTTTCAATCTCATTTTTAGCAAGGTTAACTAATTCCTCAACTCTAGCTTCTAAAATTTCCTTAAAAAACTTATAGTCTATTGAATATTCCTCATTATATGAAGATTTTATGAAATCAATATCCTTCTCATTATTTTCAATATCTAGCAAATTAGCATATTTAATTTTGAGCTTTTCAGCTTCATTAAATGGAAGTTTAAGTCCCAATGATATATCATTAGTTATGCTATTACCACCTATTGGTATTATTGATGTAAAACAAATATTTTCATTTTTTATTATAGTTATATCAATTGTTTCAGCTCCAACATTAACCAGGGCAACTCCCATCTCTTTTTCTTCCTCTGTTAATACTACTTTAGACGCAGCTCTTGGTTGTAAACAGATTCCTTTAACATCAATTCCAGCCTTTTTAACACTTTTTATAAGGTTATTAACAACTGTAGTCTTTGCTATCAATACTTCTGCTTCAACTTCCAGCCTTAAACCACTCATCCCAATGGGATCTTTAATATTGTCATACCCATCAATTATGAATTGTTTTGGTTCAATGCCTATAATCTCTTTATCGGATGAAATCGATACAAGTTTAGTAGCTTCTAAAACTCTTTCCACATCATTTTTTCTGATTTCTCTGTCATCAGAAGATATAGCTACCATTCCAGTATTATGTACAAGCTCACTTATTCCACCAGGAAGCGATATATAGGCATCTTTAATTTCAATGTCAACCATTCTCTCAAGTTTTTCCACACACTCTTTTATAGATTCTGCAGAACTATCAATATCTACTACAATGGCTTTTTTGAGTCCTCGACAATTTACAGACGTTATTCCAAGAATAGAAAGTTCAGCATTTTTATCCAGTCTTCCTATAGCTGCACAAACTTTCGAAGATCCAACGTCTATTCCTACAAAATATTCATTCATACAGTTTTCCCCCCTATAAGAGAACACACTTAATATATTCCACAGAGAACTTATATTTCCTCTATTTTAAAAATTGTTTTTCTTAATAAATATAATTAAAAAAGTAATTATATTTATATAAACTGCTATGTATTAAAAAAGAGGCAAGTAACTAGCTAACCTCTTTTGTATAAAAGCTAATTTGCTTTTTCTAATTCGTCAATATCAACACTTCTTGTATGCTTTGTATGACTCCATTCCTTATCATTTTTTTTCAATATTCCCTGCACCGCAATAGGAAACCATGTTATTGTATATACTGGCATTAAAACAACATAATATAATATTATTTTAAAGTTAAGTTTTTTATCCAAATTCAATAAGAATGGAGTATATACATATAAAAATATTGCAAATACTGTAGTTAATATTGTAAAAATATTTATATTTCCACCACCCATAATGCCAGTGGCACCACTTAAATAACTATACATATTAATTCCACCTTGCATTAACCCTACAAAAGTGACAATACCCATTATAATATACATTACAGGCTGTATGGTATATATTGCACAGTCAATTGCTGTTAAGCTTCTTTCCATAATACCCTTTTTCAATAATTTCAAGAAATATCTTCCTGATACATCAGCATATCCTTGCATCCATCTTCTTCTCTGACTCCAAGATTGACCAAGTGTAAGTGGCTTTTCATCGTAAACAACTGCATCATATGCAAATCCCACCTTGTAACCATTTGATACTAGCTTACATGTAAATTCCAAATCCTCTGTGAGACAAGAAACACCCCAACCCAGTTTTTTCAGAATTTCAACATCAATACAAAGACCAGTACCACCTAATTGGCATGATAACCCCATATTATTCCTTGCTAATTGGGTCATTCTGTTAGTTTGCCAAAATGTTATTGAATAGCAGGTAGTTATCCAAGTATCCGTTGGATTTTTACTGTCTAAATATCCTTGAACCACCTTATATCCCTCTGAAAGTTTTTTATTCATTTGCTTCAGAAAGTCCTTAGACGCTATATTATCTGCATCAAAAATGGCTACAGTATCGTACTTTTTTTCCATTTTAAATACTTTATTAAACATCCATTCCATTGCAAAACCTTTTCCCCTTTTACCTTTAGTGAACCTTTCATAAACAATAGCACCTTTAGCTCTTGCATTCTTTGCAGTATTATCAGTGCAATTATCCGCAATAACAAATATGTCATAAAGTTCTTTAGGATAATCAAGTTTATTTAAGCTCAAGATGATATCACCAACAACTGCTTCTTCATTATGAGCAGCCACCAATAAAGCAAAGCGATTTTTAGGCTCTACAGTATTTAAACTTTTCTTTTTATAAATACCAAATAATGAAATAATTACACTGTATAGTGAATAGATAAAAGCAAAAGCCACAAATACACTGGAAATAATTTTTAATATATGTACTAGTTCATTCACCATAATCCCCCCTGAACGAAGTTATTTTAGCATAAAAAAATAATAAATGCTATACAATAACAAAAAATTTTAAGTGAGTTAACACAAATATCATCAATAACTATTATACCCACTTTTAAATTTATTTAAAATAGATTAATTCATTTTTATAAATTATAACGAAATTAATTTTGAAATCAACTCTTTATCAATACAATAAGTCATCACAGACTCATGTGAAATAGTGCCTGTCCTATATAATTCTGCAAGTGCCATGTCCATAGTTTTCATCCCATATTTATTTCCTGTTTGTATTTGTGATTGAAGCTGATGAGTTTTTCCCTCTCTAATTAAATTTTGAATTGCAGGAGTACTCATCATTATTTCAAGTGCAGCAACTCTTCCATCACCATCTTCTGTAGGTATAAGTTGTTGTGATACTATACCTCTTATTACTGCTGCCAGCTGTATTTTTATCTGTTGCTGTTGAAATGGTGGAAACACATCTATAATTCTATCTATTGTCTTTGCTGCTCCAATAGTATGTAATGTTGAAAATACTAAGTGCCCCGTTTCTGCCGCAGTAATAGCAATTGAGATTGTTTCAAGATCTCTCATCTCACCAATCAAAATAACATCTGGATCTTCTCTTAATACCGCTCTAAGTGCTGATGTATAGCTGCCACTGTCTCTACCTATTTCTCTTTGGTTTATAATTGATTTATTATGCTTATGCAAATACTCTATGGGGTCTTCCAATGTAATTATATTTGCTTTTCGCGTTGCATTTATTTCATTAATCATTGCCGCAAGAGAAGTGCTTTTTCCACTGCCTGTTGGACCAGTTACCAAAACTAACCCTCTTTGTGATTCAATTAACCCATTTATTATTTTAGGAAAATTAAGATCTTTTAATGCTGGTACTTTTAATCCAACATTTCTTATTGCAATAGCATCACTACCTCTTTGTTTATATACATTTATTCTAAATCTTCCAATGCCGGAAACAGAATATGAAGAATCAATCTCACCCTTTGATTCGTATTCTTCAAACCTATCTTCTAATATTTCTTTTGCATAATTTTTTGTATGTATTGGTAACAATTTTTCTTCGCCAACACTATCCAATGTTCCATTTACCCTCAAAATAGGTGGTACACCAACAGTTATGTGTAAATCTGAAGCTTTTTGCTCCACTGCTAACTTTAATAATTCATTTAGTGTTTTCAATATATAATCCCCCTAGTTTATTCAAGTACGTATATAAATATTTATTTTAGCATTAAATTCAAACACATAATAACAAAATACCATATATATTAATTATATACCAACTCTTAACTTTAGTAAAATACTATATTAGTTACTCTGTAATTTTAATGAGTTTTCTGAGTTATTTTCATCAATAATACCTATACTATGATTTAAATTCAACTTAAATGTTATGTATATTTAAATATGACAATTAAGCACTTCAATGTCAAAGAACATTTATTAAAATTAATGAAACTATTGAATATAAACACATGTTTTGGTAATATACTTATAGGTTTGATTAAACTATCTATAATTAGTAACTTATGTTCAAATAGTATCTTTCATTTAAAAACTGTAAACATTTAGGAGGGCTTTAAAACATGAAAATTATCAATCTAAAGAAAAAATTAATATGCTTTTCTCTGCTTATGGCAGCTCTGCTATCAGTTGGATGTTCAAGCTCATCTAAAACAAATTTAGGTAATAACACAACAAAATCTAATACTGTTTCAAGTTCTACATATAAAAGTAAATATAGTGAAAAAAAGCCTATTGTAACTATTGAAATGGCAGATGGTGCAATAATTAAGGCTGAATTATACCCTAATATTGCTCCTAAAACAGTAGATAATTTTATAAGTTTAATACAAAAAAGTTTTTACAATGGTTTGATATTTCATAGAGTAATTCCAGAATTTATGGTGCAAGGTGGCGATCCAACTGGTACCGGTACTGGTGGACCAGGATACACCATTGCAGGCGAATTCAAAAGCAACGGATTTAATAATACTCTAAAACATACCAGAGGAGTTCTTTCTATGGCAAGAGGGCAAGAACCAAATTCAGCTGGCTCTCAATTTTTTATCATGGTAAAAGATAATTCAGAGCTTGATGGTAACTATGCTACTTTTGGGAAAGTTACCCAAGGCATGGACGAGGTAGATAAGATAGTAAGTATAAAAAGAGATGCAAATGATAAACCTTTAATACCTCAAGCAATGAAAAAAGTTACTGTACAAATACAGTAACAAGCATATTGCTTACTATACATTATTAATTATTTTTGAGCTGCCTATTATATCAATAATGGGCAGCTCATTGTGTATATGTAAAAAATAATTTACTTCTATCAAGTACCCGCTATTTTTTCAGAAATTCAGGACCAGTTTTTGCTTCTTTCATGGTATTATGGATATAATCAATGCTTTCGTTCAATTTTACAGTTTCCCAATCATCAAGTTTTGGAGCAATTCTTCGTATGATTCCCTCTTTCCCAATTAGGCACGGCATACTAAATGCTACATCACCGTCATGTCCATATTCTCCTCGAAGGGTTGAGCATGCTGGGTAGACACTTTTCTCATCCAAAGCGATACATTTTGCCATGGTTACAGCAGCTTGTGCAACGCCGGCATTAGTCCACCCCTTGGCATTTAAAACGTCATAGGCAGTCTTAACTACTTCCTTACAAATTTCCTCTGCAGTTAGCTGCTTTATATTAGGATAATAAGAAGCTAGATCTTTATAACCTATGCCGGCAACATTCAACTTGCTTAGGACAGGAAATGCAGTTAACCCATGCTCACCCATCATATAACCAGTTACGGACTTTGGATCAATGTTATAGAGATTTGCTACTGTCTTTCTAAGTCTAGCTGAATCCAGCATGGTTCCTGTTCCAAATATTTTTCCACTTGGATACCCAAATTCATTTTCAGCTATGTATACCATAGTATCAAGTGGATTGGTAATAAAAATTATAATAGCACTCTTAGTGTATTTTGTAATACCCGTCATAACCTCACGGATGACACCAGCACTACGGGAGGTTAAAATAGTGCGATCTGGCATAGCTTCAGGATTTTTAGGGTCTCTTAGAATACTAGATCCTGCTGCACATATAATAATCTCAGCATCTTTACATTGTTCATAGCCACCACTTGTGACATCAATATTAGTCATATAAGGTAATGCTGTGGCATGACTCTGATCCAATGCTTCACCATGAGCTACTCCATTATCCAAATCAATGATTCCGATTTCACCAAAAAGTCCAAGCTTCATGGCATCAGCAAGCACATAAGATCCAACATGTCCAACCCCGACAACTACTAATTTTAATGATTTCATTTTTCATTATTCCTTTCACAATCCTTATTTTGTTTAAGTTAACATGTAGTTTTAATTTTAACCATTATACTCCAAAATGTGTTCTAAAACTATGCACTGATTCAATAATTTTCTTATATTTCAATTAATTTTCTTATATTTCAATTAATTTTCTTATATTTCAATTAATTTATTATTTTTTTTCTTTCTTATATCGTACGTTTTATACATTTTTCTATATCTACTGTTCAATAAGCGGAATACCTTCCATTAATTAAGTCACTCTTATGGCAAAATGGCATTTGGATAAATCAGTTTCATTAAATTGTTAGGATAATAAAAAGCAAAGAATAATTCCAGGTTGCTTGTCCCTGATGTACCGGCCATTCGCAGACCATAATAATATAGTGCCATAGCTGAGACCAATGCATTGAGAGCTATAAATACAACAATGCACCACGTAAGTATCTCTCCTGACACCCGTGGGATTTCACCAATATATTTACTCACTAATGGATAAAGTACCTTTAACCATACGATGGCTAGAAGTCCCCAGAACATACAGAAAAGCAGGTTCACTCTCCCCGCCAAATTAAATGGCATACCGCTATAATCCCAAAAGCGAGTACCCAGGACCTTTTCAGTAAACACACTGCATGAATATTCATATGTACCGCCTAAAAAAAATCCTCCCAGAAATATATATCTGTCATTTTTATCAATCAATCTATGGAGCATGACTGTAGCAATTATTCCACCCAGTCCCCAAACCACACTGAAAGTGCCATATATTAGACTGGTGCGGCTCATCAGATTACCGGACGTTGCCCAGACAAATATGGTTTCAATCAAATCCCCTGCCAGTGCACTTATAAAAAACATCCATACCAGTTTTTCAAAACAAATGCCTTCCGCAAATTTTTTTTGGTTTAGTGTTTCAATAGCACTGCTATCCAGCTGGGCATTCTCCATCTCAGGGAAAGCCTTGTTAATACGCTTTTGTAGCTTTGCAAAGAAACGTTGTCCCATGATTCTTTTTGTATCACTCAGACCTTCTGTTACCTTTAGTTCTAACCTGCTTTGTTTACGAATATGGAATACTGCCACAAATGAAGCAACTACGTCCACCATAAGCAAACCAAAAAGTGTCCAGAGTATAACACAGAATAACAAATATGGAATCATCTGAATGGCAGTATAGATCAATGGCTGCAAGAGAGAAATAACAAGTACAGAAATACCGCTATATGCAAAGGCAAAAGTAATGTAGAACCTTGGACTATCATAATTCCAGAATCGTCTGCCGGTTATCCAACTAAGTAATCCCCCAGCAATATACTCCACCACTGTAATCATAACGGCATTCCCCACAAACAGTGAAATAGGATTGGCGTCCGCCGCCTCTAAAAATTGTAGACTAAGTATAATGCTTAAACCATAGACCGGGCATAGTGCACCATTAAGCATTCCCCGGTTAACAAAATTCCCATTTCGCAAACTCACAATTAAAACTTCTGCTACCCATCCTAAAAACGAATATAGCATAAAAAAAGCAAAAAGTTCATATCCCGTATAACGCACATTCTCTGTCCCCTCTATGTTTCATAATTCTCAAACCTTAAATTCATTATAAGTAAAAACTATGCATAATTTATCCCATTATACTCCAAAATGTGCTCTAAAACTATGCATTGTTTCCATATTATTCTTATATTTATATTTTTTATCCGCTCTATCTATATAAAGTATTTACTGATATCCTTCATAAACGACATAGTGAAATTCTTGTTATTGCTTGCTATTTGCTAATCACTAGGCACTATATGGAATTCAACATTTTTTGTGTATTTAACTAGTTTTGTTATGGTAGAACCGGTAAAAAAGTATTGTGTTTTTGTTTTTCGACTGCTGCCTGCAACTATTTGAGTTATATGTTTTTCAATTGCAAAATCAGAAAGTGCCTTAAATATGCTTTTACTTTCTAATGTGAATATTTCAGCGCCCAATTGTTTTGCTAGTCTTTGGTGATTAATGATCATTTTTTTGTTCATTAGATTTGATTTTCTAGAAAAGATGCTAGTACGATTTACATTCACTACGTAACATTCACATTTAAATTTTGAAGCTATTTTAACACCTTTTCTTATGAGCCTTTTTCCATTTACATTTGAACTTATACATACCATGACCCTTTCTACTGTATGCCAGTTGTCATGGATTCCGTGTTCACGCATATAGATGGCTAATTTTTCGTCAACCCCCTCTGCTGTTAGTCTTAAAGCTAATTCTCTTAAAGCATTAAGGCTATTTATCCTAAAAAAGTTTTTAATAGCATGACTTGCGCTTTCATTAACATATATTGTGCCATTTTTTAATCTTTTTTGAAGTTCGCTGGGTGAAATATCAATTACAACAACTTCATCAGCATTTTCTATAATAGAGTCAGGTATGGTTTCAGAAACTTTAACTCCAGTTATTCTTCTTATCTCTAGATTTAAACTTTCAATGTGTTCAATATTTAGTGTGGTTATAACGCTAATTCCATGTGCTAATATTTCTTCTACATCCTCATAGCGTTTAATATTTTTAGAACCAATTACATTTGTATGTGCAAGTTCATCAATTAACACAATGTTTGGTTTCCTTTTTATTATTGCTTCTACATTCATTTCAAAAAATTCTGTACCGTTGTAAATTATTTTTTTTGTAGGAATTATAGGTAGGCTTTTTATTTCATTTATAGTATCTGTCCTCTTATGAGTTTCGATATTTCCTATTACTACATCTACTCCCCTTATTAAACGCCTGTTTGCTTCATTTAACATCTTATATGTTTTACCTACACCAGGGGCATAACCTAAAAATATTTTCAATTGACCTCTATTTTCTTTTCTAATTTTTTCTAAAGCTTCTTCAGGTGTGCACCTTTTTAATATATCACTCATTATTTTCAACCCTTTATCAAAGTTATAATTTGCTATTAATTTGGTATAATGTGAAATTCTACATTATTAGTATACTTAATAAGTTTAGAAATGGTAGAGCCTCTTAAAAAGACCTCCCAATTGCTACGTTGACTATGTCCTAAAATAACTTGCGTTATATGACTATTTTCAATAAATTTAGTTATTTCAGATGAAACACTTTTGCCTTTTAGTGTAACAATATCTGCACCAAGTTCCCTTGCCAGTGTTCTGTGCTCCTCCAGTGTTTTTAAGTCTTTACCACTAAGCTTACTTGCAAACATATTGGTACAATTTACATCTGCCACAACCCATGGACATTTATAGGTTTTGGCAATCCTAGCACCTCTACGAATTAGTTTTTTTGAATAAGTACCTGAAGTTATACATACCATTACGTGTTCAAGGGAATAAGAGTAATTTTTTTTCCCATGCCTATCAATATGATAAGTAATATCTTCGTTAACTTCATCAGCTGTCTGCCTAAGCGCAAATTCTCTTAGAGCATTTAAATTTCCTTCCCTAAAAAAATTTTTAAGTGCACGTTCAGCTACATCAATTTTATATACATTACCTCTTTTTAACCTGTTTCGTAGCGCCTCAGGTGTAATGTCTACAACTACAATTTCATCAGCATTTGCTACTATTTTGTCAGGAATAGTTTCTTTAATATTAATTCCAGTAATCTGTTTTACTACATCATTTAGACTTTCTAAATGTTGAATATTTACAGTGGAAGTCACATTAATACCATTCTCTAATATTTCCAGAACATCTTCGTAACGTTTTTTGTGTTTTGAACCTGGAACATTTGTATGTGCAAGTTCATCAACAAGTACAGTGGTTGGATGTAGTGAAATTATAGTTTCTGTATCCATCTCTTCTAATATTAAATTATTGTATTCTATCTTTTTTCTTGGAATTGTTTCTAGATAGCATACCTGTATTTCAGTTTCCATTCTTTTATGAGTTTCCAAATATCCTATTACAATATCATCGCCTTGTGATAACTTTTTATTCGCATCTACTAACATAGAATAAGTTTTACCAACACCAGGAGCATAGCCTAAAAATATTTTCAAATAACCCTTTTCTTTATTTATATCATTTAATGGATTTTTCCTATAGCCATGTTCTTTTGTCATATTCATGATTTATACTCCTCACTTATTATTATATATTTATGCTAAAGTGAATATTCCCCCATGTCACAAATTACTCGTCTACTAACTTGTATCCAACCCCAACTTCCGTGTAAATATACTCTGGCTGTGCTGGATCTTTTTCTATCTTTCTTCTGAGACTTGCCATAAAAACTCTAATGGATTGAGTTTCATTGCCAATTGATGATCCCCAGATCTCATTAATAATAAACTTATGAGTTAATACCTTCCCCGAATATTTACAAAAGAGTTCCATTATTTTGTATTCTATAGGCGTTAAATGTATCTCTTCATCATTTATTATTACTTGTCTTTTAATAAAATCAATATACAGATTTTTAACTTTAAAAGTATCCATACTTGCCTCTTCTGTTCCATTAATAAAAAAATGCCTTAGAGCTACTCGTATTCTTGCTAGTAATTCTCCAATCCCAAAGGGTTTTGTTAAATAATCATCTGCTCCTTTGTCCAATGCTTCAACTTTTTGCCTTTCGTTTTCCCTTGCAGAAACAATTATTATAGGAATCCTTGACCATTCCCTAATTTTAGTTATAACCTCTATTCCATCAATATCTGGAAGTCCCAAATCCAATATTATTAAATCAGGATTATTTGACAAAGAAAGTGCTATCGCTTCGTGGCCATTATCAGCTTCAATGTAGTTATACCCCTGTGCTGATAATGCTGCTGTAATAAAGTTCCTTATATGTTTATCATCTTCAACTACCAAAATATATGGTTTAGTGTCCATACTTGTCACCTCCTTATTCCATTACTCTTTTGGGATATAGAACCTAAATATAGCGCCGCCTTCTTTTTTATTAAAGGCTTCGATTTTGCCACCGTGTGCTTCCACTATAGCCTTACAAATAGTGAGTCCTAGTCCAACTCCACGCCTTGAATCTGATATTTTGCTTCCATTTGTAAAAAACCGATCAAATATAAACGGTAATATTTCTGATGAAATGCCTATGCCATTATCACTTATTTCAAAATACACGTTTTGGCCTTTTTCATAAATATTAACTTCTATGAACGATTCCTCTGGCGTGAATTTTATAGCATTATCAATTAAATTTATAAGTACCTGCTCAATTAAACTTCCGTCCATATGCGCCATTATAAGATTTTCCGGCATATTTACCTTTATTTTATTTTTCTTATAATGTTTAGTACTTATATTAATAGACTCAGAAATAACTTCTTCCACAACCTCTAAATTCTTGTTGATTTTTATTTTTCCTTGATCAAAACGAGTCATGCTAAGTAAGTTTTCAACTAATCTTATAAGCCATTCTGTATCTTCATAAATACCTTCAAGAAGAATTTTTTTTGTTTGTTCTGAAATAAGTTCCCCATTTTCAATAATTGTACTTACAGCTCCTTTAATACCTGCCAAAGGGCTTCTGAGATCATGAGAGATTGATCTTAATAAATCACTCCTTAATCGTTCCCTTTCAATCTCCATCTTATAAGTTTCCTGCTCTTTTGAAAGAATTTCCCTGTCAAGTGCAACAGAAATTTGGCTTGTAACTGTTTCAAAAATATGTTTTTGTTTTGGTTCAAGAAACCCTTCCGAGCATGATACCCCGATAACACCTAATATGTTTTTTTGACCCTTTATAGGCATGTAATAACCATGTGCTCCATAAAATGTATTGGTTCCTGTCCCTGATTCTTTACCATTTAAAAACGTCCAATTAGCAACTGCTTGCTCATCTTTACTAAAAATCATACTGTCTTTTTCTTTTTTCTCAACCTTATAAGTAATTGGACTGCCTAGAGTATTATCCTCTTGTAAATAACATATAACCGTTCTATTTATAAGCCTAGACATATACTTAATTCCTATAGACACAACATCTACTGTTCCAATTGCACTTAATAATTTTTTACTTACTCTATATAAAGTTTGTGTCTCTTTTTCCCTTGCTGAAGAAGCGCTAGCTTCCCTTTGAATTTTAGTAGTAAGAGTTCCTATTGTTATAGCAACAATTATCATTATGGGAAATGTTGCTAGATAGCTCTTATCATAAACATGAAGAGAATATCTAGGTGCTGTAAAAAAATAATTAAATAGCATTACTGCAACTATAGATGATATTATTCCTATTAAATATCCCGTTGTTTTTATGTAAACAATAATTATACCTAAAATATAAATTATAAGAATATTTGTGGCCGCAAAACCCATGCAATCAAATATTTTACCAGTAATCGTTGATATTGTCATCATTATACATGCCATAAGAACTTCTTGCAATGATATTTTTAGCTTAAGATTTAGTCCCGCAATTAAATTTTTAGTTTTCCTTTTATTTAACCAGTTAGGCACAACATAAACTTCTATATCCGAATTAAAATTCATAATCCTATCCACTAGATCTTTGCCGAAATAATTAAATACTCTATTACTTTTTCTATTTTTTTTACCTACAATTATTTTAGTAATATTTCTGAAATTAGCATATTCTATTATCTCTTCAACTATATTATCACCATATACCGTAACTATTTCACCTTCTAATTGTTCCACTAAATTAAAATTAGCATTTAATGTTTTTTTATCATACTTGCTCAATTTCTGCATTTTCTCAGTTTGCACATATAGAGCTGTCCATTTAGAATGAAACGCTTCTGCCATCCTTGCCGCAGTACGAATGGCCTTTGAAGACGAAGGCGATGAATTAATGCAGACTAATATTTGTTCTGACGCAGTCATAATTTCCACCCCTTTTTAGGAAATTTATTTAGAATTCACCATAATATTCTCTACATTATACCATCATTATAGTAACAAGTTTCAAGTGATAAGTTATTAAATATTTTCGGCTAAAGCGGAAAAATAAATAAAAAAGGAATGTAAGTGAATTTATTAATGCAACTCCACTCACACGCCTAAAATTTTATTTGTGTAATTCTAATATTGTATTGTATTTTGATGCATATTTACCAGTATAAGGACTTTTTTCATATGGATTTTCTCCAAATCCTTTAGCCAAAACAATGGTTATCACAATTAATATTAGAAAAATCAACTTCTTCATTTTGTAAACCTCCTACTTGGATTTCAGAAGTAAAGCAATTTCAAGATTTGCTTTAAGTACATTTACTCTTGATTCCCCCAATACGCCTAAAGTTCTTCCCTCCGTGTATTCAGCAACTATTTTCTCAATGTTTGTTTCACTTATTCCTGATGCTTTTGAAACCGCGGGTATTTGAATTTTTGCAGCTTCAGGGCTAATATCAGGATCAAGTCCTGAGCCTGAACTTGTAAGTAAATCAGCTGGTATATCTTCTTTTTTTACTCCAGGATGTAACTTTAAAAAATCTTGTATGTCTTTTTTAACCCTTTCTTTTAGATCTTTACTGGAAGGCGCCAAGTTTTGTGAACCCGAACCAACACCACTATAGGCTACTTTCCCGTTTTTATCAGGTTTTGTATCTGATGCTGTATAAGTATTATAATTTACTGATGAGACTCTTCCGTGAAAATATTTATCACTGGAGAAATTCTGACCCAAAAGTCCAGATCCTACTTCTTTTCCATCTACTGTAATCATACTTCCATTAGCCTGCTTGTGAAAAAACAATTGCCCTATGCCTGTAATAAGTGCGGGGTAAATAAGCCCACACATTACCATAAATACTATAGTTATTAATACAGATTTTTTTAAAATCTTCATAATCTATCTCTCCTCCTATTAAAACATTAATAATGGACTTATTATCATATCAATTATTTTTATACCAATAAATGGTAGTATTATACCACCAAGACCAAATATAAGCATATTTCTTAAAAGAATTGCTTCTGATTTCATCGGTCTGTACTTTACACCCTTCATTGCTATTGGAATAAGTGCTGGTATTATTATTGCGTTAAATATTAATGCTGATAATATTGCACTAGATGGACTTTTAAGACCCATAATATTTAATACGTTCATCTGTGGTATAGCAATTGTAAACATAGCAGGTATTATTGCAAAATACTTAGCTACATCGTTTGCTATGCTGAAAGTTGTTAGTGACCCCCGAGTTATAAGAAGTTGTTTACCTATCTCTACCACTTCAATTATTTTTGTTGGGTCTGAATCTAAATCCACCATATTAGCAGCTTCCTTAGCCGCCGTAGTACCACTGTTCATTGCAATTCCAACATCTGCCTGTGCTAAAGCTGGTGCATCATTAGTTCCATCACCGGTCATAGCTACAAGTTTTCCTTCTGCCTGTTCCTTTTTAATGGCTTCAATTTTATCTTCAGGTTTACATTCAGCTATAAACCCATCAACTCCAGCTTCTTTAGCTATTGTTGCAGCAGTTAAAGGATTATCACCTGTACACATTATTGTTTTGATACCAATTTGTCTTAGTCTTGCAAATCTCTCAGGAAGTCCCGGTTTAACTGTATCCTTAAGATAAATTACACCATATATTTTGTTATCAACGGAAACTACAAGAGGAGTTCCTCCAAGTTTTGCTACCTTGTTAACTGCATCTTGTAAATCTTCTGGAATAATGCCTCCCAGTTCTTTTACCATGTTTTTTATAGCATCATCTGAACCCTTTCTAACTAAAGTTCCATCACTTAAATCTAGTCCACTCATTCTTGTTTGTGCTGAGAACTCAATAAAATTCAGTTTTTCATATTCCTTTGGATTGATTATTGCTCCTAATTTTTTACCAAGTTCAACTATAGATTTTCCCTCTGGAGTATCATCTTTTAATGAACAAATTACAGAATAGTTTATAAGATCTGTAATTTTTGATTTTCCAACTGGTATAAATTCTGCTGCAAGTCTATTGCCAAAAGTGATTGTTCCAGTTTTATCAAGTATCATTGTATCCACGTCGCCACAAGCCTCAACAGCTTTTCCTGACATAGCTATTACGTTAAACCTTGTAACTCTATCCATTCCTGCAATACCTATAGCTGATAAAAGTCCACCTATAGTTGTAGGTATTAAGCATACAAGCAGTGCAATCAATGTAGATATTTTAATATTAACATGTGAATAAATAGCCATAGGATAAAGTGCTACTATAACAATAAGAAATATAAGGGTTAAACAAATAAGCACAGTATTAAGTGCAATTTCATTTGGTGTCTTCTGCCTTGATGCACCTTCTACAAGCTCTATCATTTTATCCAAAAATGATTCCCCTGCTTTAGCAGTTATTTTAATTTTCAGCCAATCGCTTACAACTTTTGTTCCTCCAGTAACAGAGGCAAAATCCCCACCACTTTCTTTCATAACTGGAGCTGACTCACCAGTTATAGCAGATTCATCAACAGATGCAATTCCGTCTATTACTTCACCATCATTTGGAATCATATCCCCATTTTCAACTAAAACTATATCATTTTTTTTCAATTCGTTTGCATTTATTGTTTTAACCTTTCCATTAGCATCCAAAAGTTTTGCTATAGTATCTGTACGAGTCTTTTTTAAACTTTCAGCTTGTGCTTTACCCCTTCCTTCAGCTACTGCCTCTGCAAAATTTGCAAAAAGTAATGTTACAAACAATATCAATGCAACTATGAAATTATAAACTCTTAAATTCTTACCTTGATCTCCAAACAAACCTGGAAAAAATGTAAGTACCAAAGTTATAAAAAAGCCTATTTCCACCACAAACATAACTGGTTTTTTTATCATATATTTAGGATTGATTTTTTTAAATGATTCTATAATAACTTCATGTAATATATCCTTTGTAATAAATTTAGATTTCCCATTTTTATCACTCATATTTTTATTCTCCTTGTCTAATTATTTAATAACAGCTAGGACATTCACCAGCCCTATAGAGTTAAATGTTCTGCAATAGGTCCTAGTGCCAATGCAGGTAGAAATGTTAACGCACCTATTATTAATACTATAACTATTAATATTACAACAAACATTGTGTTATCTGTTTTAAATGTTCCCTCTGTTATAGGTACAGCTTTTTTAGCAGCTAAAGAACTTGCTACTGCAAGAAGTAATATCATGCTTAAATACCTTCCAAAAAACATTACAATTCCCGCGCTATAATTCCAGAACATAGTGTTATCTCCTAGTCCCTCAAAACCGGAACCATTATTAGCTGCCGATGACGCATACTGATATACTATCTGTGATAATCCATGGAAACCTGAATTGCTTATACTTGATAATGCAACAGGTGAACTTAAAGCTACAGTTGATGCAATTAGAATGAGAAAAGGATGTACAAGTATTGCAAGTGCAACTAATTTTATTTCTTTTCCTTCTATTTTTTTTCCTAAATACTCTGGCGTTCTTCCTACCATAAGCCCACATAAAAAAACCGTAAGAATCGCATACATAATCAGATTCATAAAACCTACGCCTTTTCCACCGAAAATTACGTTAAGCATCATATTCCACAATGCTGTAAGTCCTCCTAGTGGGGTCAGTGAATCGTGCATATTGTTTACTGCACCACAGGATGTAGCAGTTGTAAATGTAGTAAATAGTGAAGATGCCGGTATACCAAACCTTACTTCTTTGCCTTCCATATTTCCCATAGTCTGAGTTAATCCAATTCTTGCAAGTGCAGGATTTCCAGCATTTTCTGAAGAATAACAAACTGTAAGTGATACTACTAGCAGAACACTCATAGCAATAAATATCGCTATAGCTTGTTTTTTCTTTTTAATCATGTGTCCAAAACATATTACAGTTGAGCCTGCAAAAAGGATCAGAGTAATCATCTCAAATGCATTTGTAAGGGGTGTTGGATTTTCAAATGGATGTGCAGAATTTGCACCAAAAAAGCCTCCTCCATTTGTTCCAAACAGTTTTATTGATTCAAGACTTGCCACTGGTCCAAGCGGTATATCCTGAAGAGTCCCTTCTATAGTAGTTACTGTTTTATTAGCAGAAAAGGTCTGAGGCATGCCCTGCTGAATATAGAATATTGATATCACAATACAAACAGGAAGTAATATTCTTGTAATAATTCTTGTGTAATCTACATAGAAGTTTCCAAGAGTTTTTTTTCTACCTGCAATGCCTCTCATAAATGCCCAAGCTACCGCAAGCCCTGTAGCTGCTGCTAGAAACATAAAGAATGTAATCACTATTGTCTGACTTAAATATGAAATACCTGATTCACCACTATAATCCTGCAGATTTGTGTTAGTCATAAAACTTATTACAGTATTAAATGTTAAACCCTGTTCCATTTTTCCTATACCATTAGGATTCAAAATATGGATTGATTGTATTCTTAAAATCAAATAAGCTGCAAATGCAGCCACCGCATTACTTGAAACCAATGCAATAAGGTATTGCTTCCAAGTCATTTCTTCTTTTGTTATTCCTACGATTTTGTATATGATATTATCTATTTTATCAAATACAGGATCTCCAAAAGTCTTTTCATGTTCTGCCACTTTGTAAAGATATTTACCGGTTGGAATGCAAAGCAGAACAAAAATAATAAGTATAATTGCCATTTGTAATGTTCCCATGTTATTACCTCCACATTTTAAAATAATTTTCTAAAACTTTTCAGGATTTAATAGTGCGTATCCTAAATAAACAAATAATAAAGCAGCTATGATAACTAAACCAATCAAAATGAACACCTCCTTGTTTATTTTTTACCAATTTATTTTTTACCAATTTGTTTTTCAACGAAATTAATGAACAAAAATAGAAAACCAAAACATACCATAAGAGAAAAAATCATTATTATATCTAGCATTTAATTACCTCCTTTAATTACCCTTCTTTTAATTAGATTGGCTATCCCGGTCAATAGATTAATATTATCATCTACTATATAAAGATTGTATTAAGATTACCTTTGCTAGTATAAAGATTGTATAAAGATTTAATTATGCGTGTATAATTATCAAGAATATTGGGAGCATATTTATAAATTAAAAAGGTAGACAATATCTAACATTCAGATATTATCTACCTTTCTCTATTCGTGTTTTGGTGCATTGAAGCATATTAATCTCTATGGCCGATATGAGTTCAATAAAAACCCTGAGCCTATCAACATGGATGTAATAATTCACGAACTGGCTCAGTTTCAGGTATTACCTGACTAATAATTTGCTTATTCCACCTTTTCGGGGGAGGGGGATGGGCAAAAATACCCAATCATATTTATTCAATTACTGCTATGACATCATCCTCATGTACTATATCACCCACATTGACCTTTATTTCTTTCACTGTCCCTAACGCTCCAGCAGATACTGTGTTTTCCATTTTCATAGCTTCTACTATAAATAATTCAGCGTCTTCATCAGTAATTTCTTGACCTACCCCGATATTGATTTTAAGTACTTTGCCTGTCATCGGACTTATTAAATTTGCCATTGTTTTTACCTCCTAATATTTTTTAAGAGCTTGTAAACATCTCTCTAATCTATTCTAATCTTATTTCACAAACAAAAATATGAAGCTAAGCAAACATTAAATGACGTTACTTCGTCTCTATTATAACGGTAAGTTGCCATGTTTTTTAAATGGTCTTGTTTCTTTCTTGTTTGAGAGCATTTTTAATGCATTTATTAGCATTGGTCTTGTAGTTGATGGTTCTATTACGTCATCAATAAATCCCCTACTCGCTGCAATGTAAGGTGTTACTAATTTATCTTTGTATTCTTGAATTTTCTCAGTTCTAGTTTGTTCAGGATTTTCTGAATTACCTATATCTTTTTTAAATATTATACTAGCAGCTCCTTCTGGTCCCATTACAGCTATTTCTGCTTGAGGCCATGCATATACAATATCAGCTCCTAATTCCTTGCTTCCCATTGCATCATATGATCCACCATATCCTTTTCTTATAACAACTGTAATCTTTGGAACAGTTGCTTCTGAATACGCATATAACACTTTAGCTCCATGTCTTATGACTCCGCCATATTCTTGTTTTAATCCTGGCAGGCATCCTGGTACGTCAACTAAGGTGAGTATTGGTATATTAAATGCATCACATGTTCTAATAAATCTTGCAATCTTATCTGATGCATTTATATTAAGACAACCTGCTATTTCCTTTGGTTGATTTGCTACAATCCCAATGCTGGAACCATTTAGTCTTGCAAAGCCTGTTATAACATTTTTAGCGAATTTTGATTGTACATTCATGAAATTTCCATCATCAACTATTATACTTATGATTTCTAACATATTATAGGGCTTTCTTAGGTTCTCTGGTAATATATTATTTAGTTTATCTTCTATTCTATTTGGATCATCGTCTGTTGATAATATTGGTGCAGTTTCTAGATTATTTGATGGTAAGAAGCTAAGTAGTCTTCTTATATCTTCTATGCACTCTTTTTCACTCTTGGTCATAAAATGAGCCACACCGCTTATGCTATTATGTACCTTGGCTCCTCCTAGATCTTCTGCTGTCACTTCTTCACCTGTGACTGTTTTTATAACCTGAGGCCCTGTTAGGAACATTTGACTAGTTTTATCTACCATAAATATAAAGTCTGTAAGAGCTGGAGAATATACTGCTCCTCCTGCACATGGTCCCATGATAGCAGATATCTGAGGTATAACTCCTGAAGCTATTGCATTTCTATAGAATATTTCTCCATAACCTGACAGTGCATCTACACCTTCTTGTATTCTAGCTCCACCTGAATCATTCAGACCAATCACTGGAGCACCCACTTTCATTGCCAAATCTAATACTTTACTTATTTTCTTAGCATGCATTTCTCCTAAAGAACCACCCATTACAGTAAAGTCTTGTGCAAATATATATACTATTCTTCCATTTACTGTACCGTAACCTGTAACGATACCTTCTCCAGGTGCCTCTTTAGTTTCCATACCAAAGTCTGTGCATCTATGCTTTACAAATGCATCTATTTCAGTGAAGCTTGACTCATCTAGTAAAAGATTAATTCTTTCTCTTGCAGTAAGTTTACCTAATGCATGCTGCTTACTTATTCTTTTTTCTCCTCCGCCTAGTGATATCTTGTGTTTTAGTTCATGTAACTCTTTAATCTTATCAATAACCATATTTAGAAACCTCCTATAATAAGTTCTTCCGTTAAACTCTAGTGAAACTCCATTTGTATTTTTCAAATGCAAATGCGATATTATCTTATTGGCACTAACATTGCAATACTAGTGCCAACAATCTAGTATTGGCGTTTAAATTTGAAAGATCTTAAAATTTCGTGTAAAAACACTAACTCTCTATTATGCCTGATTTATTGAGAAAGACTCTACTTAGCAAATTTAAACCAGGAATCTTAGGTAATATCTTGATATTTATTTACGCTGTGTTAGTTCCAGTAAAATACCGCCAGTGGATTTAGGATGGACAAAGGCAATGCTTGCACCACCAGCACCATAGCGTGGAACTTGATCGATTAGTCTAACATCTTTAGCTTTGAGATCAGCTAAAGCATTTTCAATGTTATCTACATTAAGAGCAATGTGCTGAATTCCTTGGCCATTCTTTTCGATGAACTTAGCAATTGTACCATCTGTCGAAGTGGATTCAAGAAGCTCTATTTCACTATCACCACTAGGAATAAAACAAACCTTAACATGTTGTGAGGCAACTACTTCTTCTCCATGTACTTCCATACCTAACTTTTTAGTATAAAACTCTTTAGCAACTTCTAAGTCTTTTACAGCAATTCCAATATGATCTACTTTCAAAACATTAAACATAAGATTACCTCCATTTATTTATCTTAAATTAGTATTAACGCAAATAATTGCTTAATAATTTAGAAACAACAGTATATGGATCGTGCATTCGTTGTTCAATACTAGTTACCAGCGAATCAAGTTCACCGGATACTGTTATCTTGGTTAACATACGGCGACTAATCTGTTCATTAAGAAGTGACAAAAGCTCATTTCGCGTGCGCTTTGTTCGACGAATAGCCAATTCATTAGAGTGATTGAGATAACTAATATGTTCTTCTACCTTACTTATGAGTTCATCTACCCCACTACCATCACTAGCAATTGTTCGTTTAACAGGTGGACGCCAATCTACCACACTCTGATTTAAGTTAAGCATCATTTCAAGCTCGATATTTAATCGTTCAACACCATCACGATCAGCTTTGTTTATCACAAAAATATCACCAATTTCAAGAATTCCAGCTTTGATAGCCTGGATATCATCGCCTAAACCAGGAACCAAAGTCACTATTGTGGTATCAGCAGCTTTAACGATATCCACTTCTGACTGACCGACGCCAACAGTTTCAACAAAGATAATATTTTTACCAGCTGCATCCATAATTTTCACAACATCAGAAGTCTTAAGCGCCAGACCTCCAAGACTTCCACGAGTTCCCATACTGCGTATAAATACTCCTGGATCCGTAGTCAATTCATTCATCCTAATACGATCACCGAGAATGGCACCACCAGAAAACGGACTAGTAGGATCAACTGCAACAATGCCAACTGTTTTTCCTTGCTTACGATATTGCTTAGCCAATTTATCGGTCAGAGTGCTTTTACCCGCTCCAGGCGGTCCCGTAATACCGATTACATGTGCTCGACCAATATGCGGATATATTTTTTTCATAATAGAAAATGCATCATCATATTCATTTTCTATTGCTGTAATAGCTCGTGCTAAGGCACACGACGAGCCATTCAAAAGTTCCTGAACAATATCCATTAAATCTGCACCACCTTATCTACACATATTATGAGAACTAAGGATAGCCGAAGAATACTACCGACTACCTTACCCTATAATACTATTTTACATTTTCATTGATATAATCAATAGTTACTTGTGTAGGAGTTCCTGGTCCAAATATTTCGGCCACTCCAGCTTTCTTGAGCCCTGGAATATCTTCATCTGGAATAACTCCACCACCAATCAGAAGTACATCACTCATATTTTTTTGCTTCATCAACGCAATTATCTTCGGAAATAAAGTATTATGTGAGCCAGATAATATGCTCACGGCAATTACATTGACATCTTCTTGCAATGCTGTTTCGACGATAACTTCTGGTGTCTGCCTCAATCCGGTATAAATTACCTCAAAGCCAGCATCACGAAGAGCACGGGCTACGACTTTAGCTCCACGGTCATGTCCATCAAGACCTGGTTTAGCTACTAATACTCTAATATGTTTTTCCATCATTATTCCTCCTTTTTTCTTCGTTTATAAACTATCATGTGGTTGATATTCACCAAATACTTTACGCAGTACACCACAGATTTCACCAAGAGTTCCATATTCTTTTACAGCCTCAATTACAAACGGCATTAAATTTTTATTTTCATTTCTTGCGGCTTCTTCTAACGCAACAAATTTTGCTTCAAGTGCAACATTGTTTCGTTTATCTCTCACTTTAGCTAATTTTTCTTTCTGTAATTCACAAACAGATTCGTCTACATGAAGAAGCCCCTTAACTGGTGCCTCTTCAATCTGAAATTTATTTACACCAACGATAATTTGTTCTCCACTTTCCACTGCTGTTTGCCATTTATATGCACTCTCTTGAATTTCTCTCTGGATATAGCCTTTTTCAATAGCTTCAACAGCACCACCGATGTCATCAATCTTTTTGATATAATCCCAGCATCCTTGTTCTATTTTGTCGGTTAAAGCTTCAATATAGTAAGAACCTGCTAGTGGATCGACTACATCAGCCAAACCGCTTTCATAAGCAACGATTTGCTGAGTTCTTAGAGCTACACGCACTGATTCTTCTGTTGGCAATGCCAATGCTTCATCTTTGGAGTTAGTGTGTAGTGACTGGGTTCCGCTTAGAACAGCAGCTGCCGTCTGTAACGCAACACGTACAACATTATTTTCAGGCTGTTGAGCAGTAAGCGTGGATCCAGCAGTTTGCATATGAGTACGCAACATCATAGACTTAGGCTCCTGTGCATTAAACCTTTCTTTCATAACTTTAGCCCATACACGACGTGCAGCTCGGCATTTACAAATTTCTTCTAAAAAGTCGTTATGAACATCCCAGAAAAAAGAAAGTCTTTTAGCAAAATCATCAACATTTAGCCCAGCTTTAATGGCTGCTTCAACATAAGCTATACCGTCAGCAATAGTAAATGCGATTTCCTGAACTGCTGATGCCCCAGCTTCACGGATGTGATATCCCGAAATCGAGATAGTATTCCACTTTGGAACGTTTTTAGAACAATACTCAAATATGTTAGTGATAAGCCTCATGGAAGGTTTAGGTGGAAAAATATAAGTACCACGAGCTGAATATTCTTTCAGTATATCATTTTGAATAGTGCCTTTAAGTTTATCAGCCGAAACACCTTGTTTCTCAGCTACTACAATGTACATTGCTAATAATACCATTGCTGGTGCATTTATGGTCATTGAGGTTGAAACCTTACTAAGATCAATATCTTTGAAAAGTACCTCCATATCGGCTAAAGAGTCGATTGGTACTCCTACTTTGCCCACTTCACCATCAGCAATCTCGTCATCTGAATCGTAACCAATTTGAGTTGGCAAGTCAAAGGCACATGATAAGCCAGTTTGTCCTTGATCTAGAAGATATTTGTATCGTTTATTTGATTCTTCTGCACTGGAAAATCCAGCATATTGACGCATAGTCCAGAAACGACTACGATACATAGTAGGTTGTACACCTCTTGTGTAAGGATATTGTCCTGGGAAACCCAATTTGCTCTCATAATCAAATCCTTCGATATCTAGCGGAGTATATAATCTGTTGTGGTCAAGATTTTTACGTTCTGAAAATTTCACAGAAACTTTTTCTACTTTGGCATTATACTCCTGCATTTTAGCTTTTATTAATTCATTAGCCATACTCTTTTCTCCTTTTCATTATCATTATTTGTAAAGTAATTGTCAGTATTTGTTTATCCGTTCAATTTCATTGATTTTGTATTTAAAAACCTAGAGTGCCAGGATAAGGCCTCATCAAGAAGGTTAGGGGTATGTGCAAAGCCTGTTGCATTCTCCGCTCTTTCCAAATAATCCATCAGCATCGGCTGATAGTCAGGATGAACACAGTTTTTAATAATGACACGTGCACGTTCTTTAGGGCTAAGACCACGAACATCTGCTATTCCACACTCAGTAATGAACACATCAGTATCGTGCTCGGTATGATCAACATGTGAACACATCGGAACAATTGAAGAAATAGCACCATTTTTAGCAGTAGATTTAGTAAAAAAGATTGTTAGGTAACCATTACGAGCAAAATCACCCGAACCACCAATGCCATTCATCATCTTACTACCCATAATATGGCTAGAATTAACATTGCCATATATATCAAATTCTATAGCCGTATTCATAGCTATTACTCCTAAACGTCTAACTATTCCTGGATTGTTAGATATTTCCTGTGGTCGAAGTAAAATCTTATTACGATATTCATCAATATTATCATAAAATCGCTTTAAACCCTCTGGTGAAGGAGACAATGCAGTTCCAGATGCAAAGTCCAGTTTACCAGCATCAATAAGATCAAACATTCCGTCCTGAATAACTTCCGTATAAACGTTGAGGTGTGTATATTGCGATCTCACCATACCCGCTGTAACAGCATTAGCGACAGATCCTACACCTGATTGCAATGGCAATAAATTTTTTGGTAACCTATCATGTTTGACTTCAGAATTGAAAAAATCAATCAGATGACTACTTATAGCTAAGTCGCCGTCGCTAATTTCCGATAGTGAACGTGTAACATCTGGACGGTCACAAGGCACAATATAAGTAATTTTATCAGGCCCAACTGGAATGTAAGTAGTACCAATTCGATCGTTAATCTTAACAAGCGGAATTGGTAATCGATTAGGAGGATCCAGTGGTATATAGACATCATGCATACCTTCCAATTCCAATGGCTGAGTGGTATTTATTTCTACAATCACAATATCAGCACTTTGTACATAAGAAGCTGTATTGCCAAGTGATGTTGTTGGAATAATATAACCTTCTTCAGTAATAGCACAAGCCTCCACAATAGCAACATCAACTTTATCCAAAAAACCATAGCGAACCATTTGCGCAACATGACTAAGGTGAAGATCAATATATTTAATCTCTCCACTATTAATTTTATTACGCAAGCTTTTATTGCTTTGATACGGTAGCCTTCTTGCAATACCATCGGCTTCCGACAATACTCCATCAAGTTCATTACCAACTGAAGCTCCTGTCCACAGGTTAATTTTGAATTTTTCTTTTTTCATTCTTTCAGCCAAAGCCAATGGGACTGCCTTTGGGTAACCTGCTGGAGTAAAACCACTAACGCCAACGTTCATGTTTGGTTTGATGATTGCTGCCCCCTCCTCCGCGGTAACAATCTTAGAATACAAAGCTTTGTTACGAACACGATCCTTAATGTCAATCATTTATACATCACTTCCCCGATTCATTTGTTTTAACAAACCTCTTGTAATGTAAACTACTTATTGTTATTTTTTCATCATAACATTTACAGACATAATTCTAGATTTATGATTTATGATTTACTATTCAATATTTCATAGTTCAACATTTATGGCTTTATTACCAGGCTTTAAATTGAATATTCAAGAGGTTTTTACATTAGAGTCATTATATTATTCTATACGCACGCATTGTATATTTTATTATATAATTATTAAATAATTATTTAATAATTATATAATAATCCTCCATGGACTATGTGTAAAATGTTATTATTATTATAATACCCATAGCATAAGACTATATTGAAAAAGGGGGAATTTAAAATGGATATTTATCAATTTGAATATGTAATGGCTATAGCAGAAGAAAAAAGCATTTCTAAGGCAGCAAAGAAATTGTACATAACCCAGCCTTCTTTAAGTCAATATATTATGAGATTAGAAAATAATTTAGGTGTAAAATTGTTTGATAGAAGTGCTCGTTCAATGATTTTAACTTATGCAGGAGAAATATATGTTCAAACTGCTAAAAATATTCTCAATTTAAATACTGGAATGAAAAGGAAGCTTAGTGATATTGCCGGTTCAAAAAAAGGACGTCTTGCAATGGGGGTACCCCATCAGACAGGAAGACATATACTACCTTTGGTATTACCAGAATTTCATATACAATATCCTGAAATAGAAATAGTGGTAAAAGAGGATGTGACTATGCGGTTAGAGGAAATGCTGCTAAGTGGTAAAATAGATATTGCTATCTTAAATCTTCCAATGCAGAATGAAAAAATTCTATATAAAACTATATTCACTGAAAGAATGTTTCTTGTAGCTCCAAAAAATCATTGGATATGTGATTCTCAAATGTTTTTGGGATATGATTGTAAAATTGATTTTAATTTATTAAAGGATGAGCCGTTTATTTTGCTAGAACAGGGACAGAGAATGAGACTTTTGATGGATGAGATATTCAAAAAAGCTAATTTCAAACCAAATGTTCTTATGGAAATTAAAAACCTTGATACTGCATATTGTATTGCTGCTGCTGGTATGGGATTTACTTTCGTACCTGAGAATGTTGTACAGCTTTTAAACGTAGGTCAGTATAATAATTTTTTGATAGATAATATAACTTTGACTCTGGTCGTGGCCTACAGGCGTGGAGAGTATATTACGAAGGCAACTAATGACTTTATTGATATTACAAAGGACATTATGAGTTTAAAACAAAGAGAAAGAATATATAGCAGTATAGCTTATCGTAGGATTTATATATAAAATAGCTACTCCAAAACGTGTAGCAAATGATGTTAAATGGTATTATTTATTAAGAAAGTTTGTAAGCAGTTAATAACTAGTCACATTGACAGCTATTAAATACTTACTTAAAAGTTTTTCATAAATTATTTATCCATTTTTTTGTTATAAATTTATTATATTATAAAATATAGAAAAATAGGAAATAATACAAAAAGATTCATAGGAGTGATTTTATGACAAAAAACAAAAAATTACGTTGTCTTCTTTTAGTGTGTGTTGGAACAATAATTATTATTTTATTAACCATTAGAAAATATATGATTACAAAAGATCTTTTTCTATTTTTTTATATTGGAGTGTTAGGGTTAGTATTTATTGCTAATATCCTTTATTATAAATATAATATTTAGAGTAAAAAGTATTGTATTTATAATAACAAGTCCAACTTCCTACATAATTAATTTTTACTTTGTTTCCTTTGCTTAAATTTCAGGTTAGTGTTTCTTATTCTTGATTTCTTTTTTTATCAGATAAGCAATCAAATCTATTAAACTCATACCAATTGCCATTGCAAAGGCTTGTCCCAAACCAATTGTAAAAAAATCACTTATCATTGGAAGTGCAATAAACACAATGAACGTAACAAAAAAATGAATAACAATTTCTAATATACTATTGCTCATAATATTCCTCCTAGGAAGTGACTCTAATGAGTCACCAATGCCCGCATGACAAACAAGATTATAGAATTACTGATAGATAGTTTTTAACAATCTATCAGCTATCATTTATTTAAAGCAAATTCAACTGCAGAAATTGCATGTATTGTGGTGGTATCAAAAACTGGTATATTAACATCTTCTTGCTTTATCAATAATGGTATTTCTGTACATCCTAATACTATTCCTTCCGCACCCTTTAACGCTAAATTGTTTATTATTTTTTTATATTTAACCTTTGAAACCTCATTTATTATACCTTTGCATAATTCATTATAAATAATTTCATGGATGATTTCTCTATCATTTTTATCTGGAATAATTACATCAATATTATATTTTTCCTTTAATATTTTTTTATAAAAATCCTGCTCCATAGTAAATTTAGTTCCTAGTAATCCTACCTTTGTCATTCCTTGTTTAACCACTTGTTGCCCTGTTACTTCTGCTATATGTAAGACTTTTATTCCTGCTCTATTTTCTATATCACTTGCCATCTTATGCATTGTATTAGTGCATATTATAATAAAATCAGCACCACCGTTTTTAAGTTTTTGAGCAATATTAACCATAATATTAGTTAATTCATCCCATTTTTCTTCATGCTGTAATACCTCTATTTTTTCAAAATCTACTGAATACATTAAACATTTCGCAGAATGAAGCCCTCCTAATTTTAATTTGGTAGTTTCATTTATAATTCTGTAATATTCAAGTGATGATTCCCAACTCATTCCACCAATTAAACCAATTGTTTTCAAATTAATTATCCCCCTATATTTTTCTAAGATTCCGAAGTAACTCCAGATAATGCTATATCGTAATCAAATTGTAACATAATTGTATAACAATGTGAATAAATAGCAATTATACACCTAAACTCATTATATATATACATTTTATGTATATACGACTGATTTTTTTAATTTATAGTGCTACTGATTTTTGTCCAGATAATAGTTTTATTTTTTGATTGATTTTCACGGCCATAATGGCAATCAACAATGTTGCCAATAAGTCCGCAATTGGTTGTGAAAATATAACACCGTGTAATTTTAGAATTTTAGGGAAAATAATGATTAAAGCAATATGACAGACTCCTCTAATCTGTCATATTGCTTTGCTCCATAATTGTAACCAGCAAATGGTTGAAACCCATGGGTATATCCAAATACTACATACATACCAATTGCCATTATTTTAGATCACTTTAACTAATTAGCAGTTTCTTTTTTCAGTCTCCAAAATGCCAATACAAAACTGATTGAGCAAAGGCAGATAAATATCACTGTCAAAAGTAATAAGTTTTTCCAATCAATGGATCTCACCAAAATCAAATTCCGTAAACAGTTTATAATATGAGTGAAAGGGTTAATCATTACTGCAATTTTGAGACCTCCCGATATACTGTCAATAGGAAATAATGCTGTGCTTGTAAAGAAGATGGAAAGTACAATCAGATTCATGATGGTTTCATAAATTGCTTCATTTGGAAGACATAGACTAATAGCATAAGATAAACCCGACATGAAAAATGCTGTAAGAAAAATAAGAGGTAACATCAAAAATAATCCCAAAACTCCAGATGCAATACGTACTGACAAAAATATAGATAGAACAAGCATGATTGCAATTTCAATGAATGAAACTAAAACTGCTTCTAGCATTTGTCCCAGAACAATGGAACTTCGTTTTACAGGCGCTATTAATATCCTGTAGAAGCTACCATTGGATTTCATAATAAAATTGATATAACCACCGCTACTACAGCATGCAAGTGTAACAAGCACCATGATACCAGGTAGCATAAACGCAGTATAGTTGCCCCCTGATATGTTCTTCATGGACTGTTCAGCGATTGAGCTGTATAATACAAGCCAAATGAGAGGCTGTATTATTGTAAGTAGTATTGAAATAGGGTTCTGAAAACGCCATTTTATATTTCGCCATAAAATATTTATTATCTCCATTTACTTACCTCTTCCCCATACCCAGTTAACTTCAAGAACACATCTTCAAGGCTGGGCTGTACTATTTCTATTCCATCAAAAGAAACGCTCTTTTCCAGAAGCAACTTGTTAACATTTTTAAAAATTTTTCGATCGTCTCCAGCGTCCGCAAAAATGGAGGATTCACGGAGGTTTATGGATGGAAGTATCTGAGCTTTAGCAAGTATCTCAGCACATTCTTCCGCTTTTTTCTTCCCAGAAAAACCAATGCGGAGTATATTTTGTCTTATGTATTGCTTTAGATTTCCAGGAGTTTCCTGTACCAACTCGTGACCTTCTTTCATAATACAAATTGTATCGCTAAGTTCATCAGCTTCCTCAAGATAATGGGTAGTCAGAAAAATCGTTGTTTTAAAATCATCCCGGATTTTTCGCATTATTTCCCACATAGCTTTTCGAGAAGCAACATCCATACCAACCGTTGGTTCGTCTAAAAAAAGTATTTTAGGCATGGATACCATATTCATTGCAATATCCAATCGACGCTTTACTCCTCCGGAATAGGAAGCAACAGGATATTTCAAATACTTGGACAGTCCAAAACTTTCAATAAGGATATTTATCCTTTTTCTTGCTATAGTGCTCTCCACCTTGTAGAGCCTGCTTTGAAATATCATATTTTCCATAAGGGATAGATGATCATCAATAGAAACATTCTGAGCAACACAGGCAATCTGTGTACGAATCCAAGCGGGTTCCTTGCATAAATCTTTACCTAACATGTTTACAATTCCAGATGTAGGTTTGTAAAGTGTCGTTAGTATGTTAATAAGTGAGGACTTTCCTGCACCATTTGGTCCAAGTAAAGTAAAAATTTCTCCACTGTTTACTTTCAAACTTAATTCGTCTAAGGCTCTGACACCGCTTTTATACTGTTTAACCAATTTATCAATTATAATTGCAGACATTCTATTCCTCCTCTTTAATGGGAAATAGTATTTCTGTAATATACTTTTTGGGATTGCCCTTCAAAAACATTCCCGGTCCCTTGATATAGACTTCCCTAAAGGTCGGCTGTAATATTAGGCTATTTTCCCTTGCATAACGGTCAATTGCTTCATATGCGTAATGCATAGTTTCATAAGAACCAATATGAGTAGCACAAACAGCTTTGATTCGCGGAAGTTCTTTTACTGTAATACCGTTACCGTTTGGTGTTTCCGCAGTAGGAACACATAATTCCATTTCACCCACTTTTGATTTTTGATCCATCACATAGTAGCAAAAAAATGGTGCACCATTTGCTTTTCCCTGAATAGACTTAAATACATTGGGAAATACTTTATTTGCTTCAGTGGCGATTCCTTTATATTTCATAAAAGCCACTCTAATAGGTTCGATATCTCTGATTTCAATTTGATAATCCATTTATTCTTCACTTCTCCCTTTCTTAATTGCTATCCAGACTTCTACATGACCGCCTTTTGAGCCTTTAGTGCCAACAGGATAAACTTCTATATCAGGAAGCTGCGCATATTCGTATCCTGAAACTGGAAGCCATTCTGTAAGAAACCGTTTGAATATAGTTTGAACGGATTCCTTAAAGTGACCATTACATTCAAATACTACCCATGTAGCAGCAGGTATCTGAAATTCAAACATTCCATCAGGTACAGGTTTATCCGTAGGGGCAGCAATATAGTAATATATATTTTGTGGATTTGTATAAGCTGTGACACCCAAAATACCATGTGGATCTTTGTCTATAAATTCACAAATGTCAGAAAATAACCTGCTTTCAATGATTTTATTCCAAAATACTGGAACAGTTTTTTGGTTTTCATCCATATCCTCTTGTAATTTTGTCCTAACCCCAACAATTCTAAGTGTTTCTTTTGTTTCAATTCTATAGCTCATATTTTCACCTCCTGTAACCGAAATTGAAAAACTGATAGGTGGATAAGCAGTTAATAAGGTTCCCTGTGTACGTGCAACCGTTGGAGAGACACCATGAACACTTTGAAATGCTCTATTAAAGGATGTTGGCGATTCATATCCGTATTTTAAAGCAATATCCATCACTTTCTTATCACTTGTTTGTAATTCAAAAGCTGCTGCCGTCATACGTCTACGGCGTATATATTCAGACAATGGAATGCCTGTAACATAAGAAAATATCCTTTGAAAATAATAAGTCGAGCAACAAGCAATTTTGGCAGCTTCATCAAATGAAATAATGCCATCTAAATTGTTTTCTATATAATCAATTACTTGGCTTAGTTGTTTCAACCAATTCAATTTTATTCCCCCTTCTTGTATAAAAGTTTATCACACTATAAATTGTAAAACCTCTCTTTTGATGTCCAGTTTTGTGAACTAATTTTATAATACTTAATCAACAACTGAATATGAGATATCGCTAGCATTTCCGATAAACCCATTTTAAAACATAAAATGATTAACTTTTTTTCCTCAAATAAAATTTCTTCTCTTTGAGTAGATTGGCATTTTTGTATATAAAGGATAATACATTTAAATGTAAACAATTTCATACTAGTTCTTAGAGGGGGATTTTTTAATGAAAAAACTACTAACAACAATTCTATCAGTATTACTTGTTTTTAGTCTAGTTGCATGTGGTTCAGCTAAAACAAGCCAAGGAAGTTCAACTTCTTCAAGTTCAGGTAATCTAATTGGTGTTTCTATGCCAACTCAGTCACTTCAACGTTGGAATCAAGATGGAGCAAATATGAAGAAGCAACTTGAGGCTAAAGGATATACTGTTGATTTGCAGTATGCAAACAATGATGTAAACGCCCAAATTCAGTCAATTGAAAACATGATTACTAAAAAATGTAAGGTTATTGTAATAGCAGCTGTTGACGGTTCAACCCTTACAGATGTTTTAAAACAAGCAGGTGATAATGGTATCAAGGTTATAGCCTATGACAGATTAATTATGAAAACAAGTAACATTGATTATTATGCAACATTTGATAATTTTAAGGTAGGCGTTATTCAAGGACAGTATATAGAGGATAAACTTGGACTTAAAGATGGAAAAGGCCCTTTCAATATTGAATTATTTGGAGGATCTCCAGATGATAACAATGCAACCTTCTTCTTTAATGGAGCTATGAGTATTCTGAAGCCATATATCACCAGCGGCAAATTAGTTGTTGGAAGTAATCAAAAAGATTTTAATACTATAGCTATTCAGGCTTGGGATTCATCTAAGGCTGAGGCAAGAATGGACAATTTGCTTACATCAACTTATGCAAAGGGAGCTAAACTTGATGTTATTCTTTCACCTAATGATAGTTTAGCAATAGGTATCGTTGCTGCACTTAAAAACGCTGGTTATGGTAGCGCTGCAAAACCTTATCCAGTATTAACTGGTCAAGATTGTGATAAACCAAATGTAATAGCAATGATTAATGGGCAGCAATCTATGTCAATTTTTAAGGATACAAGAACATTAGCTACTAAAGTTGTTGGAATGGTTAATTCAATAGTTACAGGTAAAAAAGCCGATGTAACCGATACAAAAACATATAACAATGGTGTGAAAATTGTTCCGTCTTTCCTTTGTGAACCTATTTATGCAGATAAATCTAGCTACAAAAAAATCCTAATAGACAGTGGATATTATAAGGAAGCTGATTTAAAGTAAAATGCATGATTTTTTTGAATTTAAAGCCTAACACTTGTTAAACGTTGTTTGGCTTTAAATTGAAAAATTATTAATTAAATTGTTAGAAATCTGTACCAAGGAGATGTAGTGATGGATGAATTTATACTTGAAATGAGAAATATAACCAAGCTTTTTCCTGGTGTAAAAGCACTTGATAATGTAAATCTTAAAGTTAAACCGGGAACAATTCATGCTTTAATTGGGGAAAACGGGGCTGGAAAATCAACACTTATGAATGTTCTCAGTGGTATATACCCATACGGGACTTATAGTGGGGACATAATATATCAAGGTAAAGGATGTATTTTTAAGAATATAAAGGACAGTGAAGGCATTGGGATTGGAATAATTCATCAGGAATTATCACTTATTCCATATCTTTCAATAGCCGAAAATGTATTTTTAGGCAATGAGATTGCAAAACATAATTTTATTAACTGGAATGAAACTCATGCTAAGACCAAGGTTTTGTTAGAAAAGGTTGGGCTTAAAGAAGATTCTAATATAGCAATTAAAGATATTGGGGTTGGTAAACAGCAACTTGTTGAAATAGCAAAAGCCTTGGCACAAAATGTAAAGCTCCTTATCCTTGATGAACCCACCGCGGCACTTAATGAGGATGATTCTAATAATTTATTGAAATTACTACTAGAATTAAAACAAGATGGGATCACATCAATTCTTATTTCACATAAACTAAATGAAATTTTAAAAATTTCAGATTCTATTACCATTATACGTGATGGTGCTACCATAGAAACTTTCAGTAAAGATGATAAAGACTTAAGTGAAGATAGAATAATTAAAGGTATGGTAGGTAGGGAGCTAACCAATAGATTTCCAATCCATAATGCTAATATTGGGGAGATCGTATTTGAGGTAAAAAATTGGAATGTATATCATCCTAGTATTGAAGGCAAAAAGGTTATAAATGACGTAAGCATTAATGTTCGAAAAGGGGAAATTGTGGGATTTTCTGGACTAATGGGGTCAGGAAGAACAGAGCTTGCAATGAGCATATTTGGTAGGGCATATGGAAAACGTATAAGCGGAAAAATTATAAAAGACGGAAAGGAAATTGTTCTTAAAAGTGTTCAGCAAGCAATAGATAATGGACTTGCATATGTTACAGAAGACCGTAAAAGCTCAGGACTTGTTCTTATCCAGGATATTAGGAGTAATATATCTCTGGCAAATCTTAAAAAAATAAGTAAAAATCAATTTGTAGATGACCATAAAGAAACTGAAGTTGCTGAAGAGTATACAAAAAAACTAAGTATCAAGTCTTCAAGCATTTTTCAAGACACCGGAAATTTATCTGGTGGAAATCAACAGAAGGTAGTGCTTAGTAAATGGATATTTACAGATCCTGAAGTGTTAATGCTAGATGAACCAACTCGGGGAATTGACGTGGGAGCTAAGTATGAGATTTATACCATAATTAACAAGCTAGCAGATCAGGGGAAATCCATTATATTTATTTCATCAGAGCTTCCAGAAATATTAGGAATTTGCGATCGGATTTACGTGATGAATGAAGGAAGTATTGTTGGTGAGATATATGGAAAAGATGCATCACAAGAAAGCATTATGAAATGTATAATAAACAACCATAGGTCGCCAAAATAATCTAAATGATTATTTTTGCCAGTATAAAAATTACAAGGAGGTAAGATGATGGATACAATTAAGAATGTTTTTAAAAAAAATATAAGACAATACGCAATGCTTATTGCGTTAGTACTTATAACAGTTTTTTTTCAATTTACTACCAATGGAACTCTTTTGGTTCCAATGAATGTGACCAATCTAATACTTCAGAATGGTTATGTATTTATTTTGGCAATAGGTATGACTCTTTGTATTTTAACAGGTGGTAATATTGACCTGTCAGTAGGTTCACTATGTGCTTTAATTGGTGCAATAGTTGGAACATTTATAATAACTATGAAAATGAATATAGTACTTGCAATAGTACTTAGTCTTCTTATAGGATTAGTTATTGGAATATGGCAAGGTTTTTGGATTGCATATGTAAGAATACCCTCATTTATAGTAACACTTGCAGGAATGCTTTTGTTTAGAGGTCTTACTATTACAATGCTTAAAGGCTTAACTTTGGCACCATTTCCTTTGAATTTTCAAAACATAAGTTCTGGATTTATACCTGATATTTTTAATGGAACTAGTGCAGGTTTAAATTTTACAGCTATTATTGCAGGTATTATAATATCTGTCTTATATATAGTCCTACAGTTAAGAAAGAGGATAGAGACAGAAAAAAATGGTTCTTCTGTTAGCTCATTACCATTTTTTGCAATTCAGATAATAGCTATAATTTTTGTAATTAATTTATTTTTCTATTGGTTAGCATCCTTTAAAGGCATTCCAATATATTTAGTACTTATAGGAAGTCTCATTGTCGTGTACTCCATATTTACAACTAGGACTGTTCCAGGAAGGTATCTTTATGCAATGGGCGGTAACGAGAAGGCCGCAAAACTTTCAGGTATAAATACAAATAAGATCCTGTTTTTCGCATATGTTAATATGGCGGTATTATCCGCTGTGGCAGGTATGTTGTTCGCATCTCGTATTAACTCCGCATCGCCTCAGGCAGGAACAGGTTTTGAATTAGATGCAATTGCAGCTTGCTTTATTGGTGGAGCATCTGCATATGGTGGTATAGGCACAATTGTTGGTACAATCCTCGGGGCTTTAGTAATGGGTGTACTAAATAATGGTATGTCTATACTTGGGGTTGGAAGTGACTGGCAGCAGTCTATTAAAGGGTTAGTACTTTTGATTGCAGTTGCTTTTGATGTAATTTCCAAAAAGAAATCAAAATCTTAATACTAAGCACAAGGAACTGATGCACTTCCAATTATGAATTGAGAGAGGAAATTTGAAAGTTAATGTTGATTCTCAACTTTTTTAATTTGATAATCCCTTTATTCTTCACTTCTCCCTTTCTTAATTACTATGCAGACTTCAGCATACCCGTCTTTCGAGCCTTTAGTGCTAACAGGATAAACTTTTATATCAGGAAGCTGCACATATTCATATCATGAAACTTGAAGCCATTCTGTAAGAAACCGTTTAAAAATAATCTGAATGGTTTCTTACAGTGACCTTTACATTCAAAGACTACCCATGTAGCAGCAGGTATCTGAATTTCAATTTTACTCCCCTTCTTGTATAAAAGTTTAGCATAATATAAATTATAAAACCTCTCTTTTGATGTCCAGTTTTGTGAACTGATTTTATAATACTTAATCAACAACTGAATATGAGGTATCGCTAGCATTTCCTATAAACCCATTCTAAAACATAAAATGGATAAATACTCTATAATTCACCCACATTAAAAAATGGTAATATGCACTACATAATGTTATAATTTACATATTAATTATTGCGTGATTATATTTTAAGACGAAAATTATTTGTATAATAGGTGGCTATAATTTTGGATAAAGAAAAGAATAATTAAAGCAGAGCAGGTGTAAATTTTGCAAGAATATATATTCCGCTTGCACCTGCCTCTACTCTATGCGGAACGTTTGGAGGAATTACCCCAATAGTTCCTATGTTATAAGATAACGATTCCATGATAAGCGAACCATGTGAAAGGATGTGTTTATTATTAAAAAGAATAGAAAAATATACTTAGTAATATTTATACTCTTTATATTTGTATTAACATCTTGCGGGAACTCGAATAATAGTGGGAAAATCAATAATAACTCTGCAACTAAAAAAGTTGATATTTATAATGTAGTTAAAAAAGTGTTTTTAACTAATAAAGGATACTCACAAGAATTATCAAAGCATGTATCACAAAAAGTATTTAAATATACAAATATATATAGTGTTTATAATGTAAATGATCCACAATATAAAAAACCATTTAAAGTAGATTTTAACCTAAAGGAAGATTCTCAAAGTGTAAAAAATGATATAGTTTATGTTAAAATGACTTATTCAGTTATAATAAGGGACTCACAAGGTAAGTGCGTAGGTGGTTCAAGTGATGTACCTATAACTTTTACTGTTAAGAAGACAGGAAATCAGTGGCACATTATTGATAAATATGAACTAGCATAATGATAATTAATCATTTTCATTGAATTTTTGTGCCTTGAGCACGGGAAAGGAATGAGCATTAATATGAAAATATCGATATTAGAACTTTATTATAATAAACAAAAAGCATACAAAAAATTAATTAAGAAACAAAACAACTATATTAATATTTTAAGCAGCTTAAGGTTAATTGTTTTTATACTTGGATTAATATTCGGGTTAATTTCTTTAGTACGAAAACAGTACTTTTTCCTTATTAGTATCCTATTGCTTACATCTATATTATTTATTTACTTAGTAAGTTTATTTAATAAAATAAATAAAAATAAGAAGTATGCAGTTGAACTATGTAAAATAAATGGAAATTCTATAAAAAGATTAAAGGGAGAATGGATAACATTTAAAGATAATGGCAGTGAATATATAAATGAAGAACACAATTATTCATATGATCTTGATATTTTTGGAAATGGTTCCTTATTCCAATGGTTAAATACTACTTGCACTTATTTAGGGAGGGAAAAACTAAAAAATGCTTTAAGTAAAAAGCCTGAAGACAAGAATATTTTAAATCATATACAAATTTCTGCCATTGAACTTTCAAAGAAACTATCTTTCAGGCAAAAGTTTCAGGCAGAAGGTAAAATAATTAATAAAGAAAATTATAATCCAGAAATACTTTTATCATTGTTAAAAATAGAAAACAATTATATATTAGAATCTAAATTTATTTATTTTATTATGTTTGTACCAATTATAACTGCATTAACCTCAATAGTTTTAATTGCAAAAATAATAAAATATCTAATATTTTTGCAATTAAGCATTAATGTAGAGTTACCCGAAATATTTAGCATAGTCCCATTTTATGTTCCAATTTCACTTATTATTATGCAATTTGTGATTTTAAAGTTAAAAAGAGAAGACAGACTTAATAGTCTATCAATTGTAGAAAAATATAGAGACGATATAAATATATATAGGAATATACTTATACTTATAGAAAAAAATAGATTTAAATCACCCTATCTTATAAACCTTTGTAAATCACTTTATAATTCTAAATCTTATAGTTCTTCTAAACAAATAGATGTGTTCTCTAAGATAAGCGATAGTATATCTAATAGACATAATATGATGTATCCCGTTTTAAATGTAATTTTTTTACTAGAATATAGATGGAGTATAAAACTTGAACATTGGAAATTGGAATCAGGCATTCATCTTAAGAATTGGATTGATGTAATAGGAGAAATAGATTATTTATGCTGCATTTCAAATATAAAATATGATAATCCTGAATGGGTAATACCAACTATTTCAGATAAGGATTCAAAATTTAAAGCTACAAATATAGGTCATCCGCTATTATTTAAAGAAAGAATATATAATAGTTTAGAATTGAAAGAGCCCAAAAGTATAATGCTTATAACTGGCTCTAATATGTCAGGTAAAAGTACTTTGATGAGAACTGTAGGTGTTAATATTATATTAGCCTATGCTGGAGCAGCAGTATGTGCAACTGAATTTCAATGTACTATTATGGATATATATAGTTGTATGAAAATAAATGATAATTTGAATAAAAACATATCTTCTTTTTATGCAGAAATGATTAAGATAAAGAAAATAACTAAAGCTTCAAAAGAAGGTAAAAAGGTATTTTTTTTACTGGATGAAATTTTCAAAGGAACTAATTCTATCGATAGGCACACTGGTGCTATGGTACTTATAAAACAACTGAGTAAAAAAGGTAATCTTGGTATTATATCTACTCATGATTTAGAACTAAGTGAAATGGAAAATATTAAATATTCTAAAGTAAAGAATTATAATTTTTCAGAATATTATAAAGATAATAAAATATATTTTGATTATAAATTAAAACCAGGAGTTTCTACAACAAGAAATGCAATATATTTAATGAGAATGGCAGGAATTGACATAGAGTCAGAAAAATAGCATCTTATTTACTATGATATTTGGAATGGTTCTCGTTTAAATATTCCGCAATTCCTCTTGCAATGTAATGAGATGTTCCTTTAGCTTCATCCAGTGTTACCCAGGGGCAAAGTAGATTTAAGATACTTTTTATCATAAGTAAAAAAAACAAAAAAGGAGTATCACCTTATCAGTGAGTCTTTTAAGAAAAAGACTCACTAATCCTATTATTTTTCATTAGTGAATTTATCTAGTTCAGATCCATGTCCTGGAAGTGTTTTATATTATTTGAACTTAAGATTTCCTTTAATTTTTTCCTGCCACGGCTGAGCCTATTGTAAATTAATTGGTTTTATTGTAAATGTTGTAATTTTTTGTTCATTGATTTACTTTCTATATAATCTATATCATTAAATCTAAAGTTCTTTATTTTTAAAGCGCTATAAGCCTTATTTTCAGCTATTGCAAAAACACCTTTATTCGTTAAAATAATTCCTGTTCTAGTAGGCCACACAGTCCAATTAGCACCTGCTGGAGCTGCCCAACCGCCGATACAACCTTGCAATTCTCTTTTAATTGAATGGATAGCTATTTAATTATAAAAAAAGAAGGCAACCCTGAAAATTATAGGGTGCCTCCTTTTTTCATACTCTTTTACTTCTCTTTGCTTAAAATTACTAACTAAGCCACATATTTTAGGTATTCAAAGTATTCATTTCTCCCCAAAACTCCTTTAGGTATAACTTCATCTAGCTAGCTATCTTTCTTTATTTTCTTCTCTTTATTTAGAAAATATGTTAGGATGTAAAAAAGTAATAATGCTGCCAAAATTAAAATTACTGATGCAATTTTACCATTTTTAGTTGACATCCACGCCTTTGTCCATGGAATATTGGAACATATAACAACTAATCCCAAACTCCATATTGGTGGAATAAAAGGTATAAGCATACTTTTATTCTCATGTTTTTTGATATATAATTCAAAAATAGATAAAAATAATATTATAGAAATTATTAAAATTTTTATACTGCTTGCAATATGCAAGTTCCATATATTTGGTGTAAAAATGCCAATAAGTATAAATAACCCTATAATTAAAACAAAAAATAACCATAAAAGTATAAATGAAAGTACCTTGTTTTTTATAATTTTTGTGTAGATGCCCTTGTGGAATACAAAAACTAAAATTTCCGCTGTAATAAAACTTAAAATTCCATCCCATACTAATGCAATAGGATTAATTCCCTTATCTGTATTGAGCATACTTAGAATAGGGAAAAACACACTAATACCAAAAATAATGCCTACAAATTTTAATATTTCGATTTTACTTGCGTGTCCAAAATTACTGACCAATTCATCTGCTGCTTCTTGAGGTGATTTTCCGAAAAAATCCATGGCAGAGTCCCCATTTTCTTGGGCAGAAATTATATCCTGCAAAATTTGAATAAGCAATGTCTCCACTTCATATTCATCACAAAAAAAACCCGAAGTACGAATATATAACAAAAGCTTCTCATAATATTCCTTATTTTCAGGAAGCAGATGTTCTCGAAGTTCATTATTTTTAGTAATAAGTTCTTTAGCTTTACTTTTCTTTTTATTCATAAAATTTTCCTCCCTTTAAACTTATAAGATTATTGACATTACTTGTTATATCATTCCACAGATCAATAAATTCGCAGCAGTGTTCCTTCCCCTCTAAAGTTATTTTATAATATTTTCTGTCCGGTCCATCAGGTGAAGGCTTCATTGTACTTGAAAGATATCCCTGTTTCTCGAGTTTTTGCAAAAGTGGATATACTGTACCTGCAACTATCTGCTTAAAGCCATATTTCTTTAAGAGTTGTACCAGTTCATATCCATACACTTCATTTTCAGCCATAATCAAAAGTACACATCCTTCAAGTATTCCTTTTAAAAGCTGCGTCTGTTTCAAATTATCACTTCCCATTTCTCTATTGTGTATTACATACTAGCTTTAATATAATTATAGAATACTTAAACTAATATGTAAAGCATAATAGTTTAAGTATTCTATAATTATATTGTTAAAATTGTTTATTCTATCCTGCTAGACTTATGTGCCCTGTTTTAAAAATTCTACCTTAATGCATACTGGACTTGGTGAAGGTACGTGGCAATGGATACCATGTAGATGGGGTATGAGATTTTCTGATTATTTTTTAGTTAAATTGTATATTTTACACCAGTCATTAAGTAAATTCCCTGACTTTATTCAAGGGGTTAAAAATAGCATCTTATTTACTATGATATTGGGAATGTTTCTCATTATATGGTTTAACTTTTACGAAGGAAGAAAAGAAAGATAATAAGGTTTAGATATGTTTTTATAATATCTTTCACAAAGTGGGCTTAAAGTATCCCATGTCTTTAAAAATAGTGGTGGCATTTTAGGTATCCAATAAGCTTCTGTTTCATCCTCACAAAATCCCAACCAACAAGAATCATTCAAAAGAAGATCTACTTCCATAGCACTTAAAACAAATATATTTTTACTTATTAGGTGATAAACTAAATATCCTTCATATATATCAAAATATTTAGGTATTAGATATTCATATTTGTTTATTTATTTACTTATTTATGTTTTTTAAATTTATTTGCTATTATGTTGATTAGAAATGATAATAACACACAAACTAATAAATATATAATTAATTCCATTTCTATTCTCCTCATCAATTTTTTAATGAACACACATTAATATCATTGTTATAAATTCTTTTTTGAATAAATTCTAATAGATAAGTTCATAGAAATAACACCAATTACTAACGCAAGAACATATGGAAACAAATTTTGGATTATTGGCGAAAATGGGATTGAAATCTTGAATGTATTATTATTTGAAATTAGCCATTTTGCTATACTAGGAACCACAAAGAAAATTAACATAATAGCACACATTGATACATACTTAGTTTTTTCATAACCAAACTTGTATTCAATTGTCATGCCAATTCCAAAAAAAACAATTAAAAATAAAAGTGATATTCCGAAGGTAAAAACATTCAGCTTTGGAATACCTATTGGAGCGACAAATGCCGTAATTGTGTATATAATGTAGTTACAGAAAAAAATAATCAAGATAAATATATACCTTGCTTTAACTAATGAATTTCTTGTGTAAGGTGTTGTGCAAAGTAACGTAGCACCTTTGTATTTATCCTCTGCCATTGATACCGTACCCATCAGCATAAATTCTATAAGGAGTGCTGTTGGAAAAAAGTTCACAAATCCTCCACTACTAAATTTAATTGCAGCTGTCATATAAATTGGTCCTACAATTGCCAAAACAAGCAAAATCAATAAATAATTTTTTCCTAATATAAAATCTTTTTTTACAAGGCTAAATAACATCTTTATTCCCTCCTAAATTCTTCTTACTACCCTAAATAATCATTTACATTATTTAGTCACCTATATATGCTAGCATAATATTTTCAATAGTTGGCCTTTCTATTAGTACACCATCCATCTGCTCACGTACCGAAGTTTTTTCGCTAGTAATGCCTTCAAATCCATACTCAGTTTCATTTAATGATAGGAACAATTTTCTTGTATAGTCATTGAGCATATTCTTATCACCCTTAACTAAACCATGTGTATCTAATAATATGTCCTTTTCTTCACTTAGGATAATTTTACCTTTATCAATTAAAATCAGTACATCAGCCACTTTATCTAGATCCGATGTAATATGCGTAGAAAAAAACACACTTTTGCCCTTTTCTTTAATAAATTCCAATATTATATCCATAAGTTCACTTCTCACTAATGGGTCAAGTCCACTTGTAGGTTCGTCCATAATTAACAAATCAGCATGATGTGAAAGTGCTAAAGCAATGCCATATTTCATTCGCATACCTTTAGACAAAGTAGAAATTTTTTGATTAAGTTTCAACTTAAAAGATTCAATATAACTTTTGAAAACCGATTCATCCCACTTTGAATATGCAGGAGCAATAATGCTTTTCATTTCCTGCATCGTCATGTTTTCATAGAAATAGCCTTCATCCAATACAACACCTATACGATTTTTAAGTTCTCTTTCATTTTCATCCATTTCTTTACCAAATAATTTAATACTTCCGGCATCTTTTATTACAAGTCCAAGGATAGATTTTATAACTGTAGTCTTTCCAGCACCATTTATGCCAATAAATCCAGTAATACAACCCTCTTGCAATGAAAAGCTAACATTATCTATTCTAAAAGTGCCAAAATTTTTTTTCAGTCCATTTACTTCTAAAATATTTTTCATTTTCCATCCTCCTCAACAAAAATTAAATCCATCATAGCGTACAGTTCACTTTTGGTAATTCCAAGAGAAAAAGCAGTTTTCCATGCCTCTGTAAGTTTTATTTCAACCATTTGCCTCTTTGATTCCTGTAAAAGCTCAAGGTTTTCAGGTGCTACAAATGAACCTTTGCCTGCTTTAGTTATAATAAATCCCTCTGATTGCAGTTCATCATATACCCTTTTAGTCGTAAGAACACTAACATGAATGTCATTGGCTAGTGCTCGAATTGATGGAAGAATCTCTCCCTGTTTTAACTCACTTCGAAGTATTGCGTCTTTGATTTGTTCCTTTATTTGTTGGTATAGTGGCTTATCAGATACATTTGCTATAATAATCTTCATTGGAACTCTCCTCTGTGTTAGTAACTGTTAATGTTTATAATATACACTATGTACACAATACACATTGTATGTCAAAATTACACAATTGTCAATACATATAATCTACTCACAAAACCCATACTTTTTAATTTTCCTAGATAATTGTAAACAACAGGCTAAGCCTTTTTATTTGCCACAAAAAAACATTTCTAAATTGAGGCTACTGACACCAATTTAGAAATGTAAAAAACTTCTCAGAATAAACTATTGGATTTTTGAAATCTATTGTGGGGAATATGAGTTATAAATCTGCTAAATATTTACCTACATGGCGACCAAATGTCATAGATCTGCCTGCTGCAACTCCTGGAGCTAGTTCTGGATACGAATATGCAAAGAAGCCGCCACTATCGTTTCCAACTGCAAATAATCCTTTAATTGGCTTCATATTTTTATCTAATACCTGCATATTTATATTAATTCTCAAGCCATCTAATGTACATAATAAATTCCCACCTACTGTTATGCCATAAAATGGTACCTTAACAATAGGTCTCATACGAAAAGATGTCTTTCCGAAATCTTTGTCTTCACCCTTTTCACATAATTCATTATAACGATATATGTTTGCCTTTAATGTTTGAGGAGGAAGCATTAATTTTTCAGCAAGTTCTTCAATTGTATTCGCCTGCTTCATATAACCAGCTTTTAACAATTGTTCATTCATTCCTTCTATAATTTTCATATTAAAGTTGCATGGATATTTTCCATTATCTTCTGGAAGTACAACTCGTGAACAACCAATTGTATGAAATTTCAGTACGTCTTTCCTCCAATTTGAATCGAATATAGAGCACCACACTTTACCTGGCTGCATACTAGCAGCATGTATACAAAAATCATATGGAACTGATTCATTTGTATAACGCTCACCTAATTTATTTACCTTGAGGAATGGCTGACTACCTAACCAAAACATTTTACCTTCAAATGGTTCTCCTGCAACTTTTCCTGGTTTTACTGCTTCACGATCAAAAATCATTGCTGTTGAAATAGGATCCATTTCAGCTCCTATTTCTTTAGCAGCTTTAATTCCATCACCTGTTATACCTTGTGTTGATGGAAGTGAAGTTATATTAGATGCAGCAATTGGATTTAATTCCTTTAACATTTCCATATTGTTAGAATAACCACCCGTGGCGAGAACAACTCCCTTACTTGCATTTATTTGAATATATTCTCCATCTGAATTTTTAACAATAACGCCTGATACTTTATCATCATCAGCTATCAACTGAATCATTGGGGTTCTTGTCATTATCTTAACTCCATGTGCTTTCATTCTTTCTTCAAGTATTTTTACAGGCTTTCTTTTATCTTCTGAATTATCATTATAAAAACTATGGCAGGTTGACCACTCTCTTATATTCATATTCTTATTTATATCGGTTTCAAGTGTGACTTTCATACCATTATCTGTCATTATATTGCACAACCAATCCATCATCTCTCCACTTTCATCTGCCCAAAGATTAATTAATCTTTGATCTACCCTATAACAGGCATGACGACATAATTCATTTACAATTTCATTTCTATCTATTTCTACTCCATGTTCATTCTGTACTTTTGAACCTATTGCTCCAATAAAAGTACGTGGTGGATAACAATTATTGCCCTTTTCAAGCAAAATAACTTTAGCATTATTTTCTGCGGCTGTTAGTGCCGTAATAATACCAGCAGTACCACCTCCACAGACTACTACCTCTGTTTCAATGGTCTTTGTAATTGTTCCTATTTCGTTTTCCTCTTTCTTGTACATAAAATACCTCCTCATATATTAATATTAACATCAAATATTGCCATGCCCTTAATTTACTGTTACTCTCCTATCAAATTCTAATAAATAAAACATCCCATTATTCATTTAAGTATAGATAACAACGATATTGTGTATTAATTGTGAGTTAAGATTATGCTCATTTTGTACAAGATAGTATTATACGAAAAAATATCCGATTGCAGGACCAACAAAAATAGCTAAATAGATAAGTGTAATCCATGGCTGATAATCAATGTAGAATTCTTTGAAAGAAAGACTCCATGGATGCTTAATTATCACCCAACCCAAAACATCAAATACAATACAAAGTCCTGCCCATATTGCACCAGTAATAAGAGCATCTTCAAAACTTGGTACAGATAATCCTCGCATATATAACCAACCGAATACGGAAAAAAGAATAATATTATAAAGTGGGTGCCAAGGCTTTGTTTTTTCATATCCCTCACCCATGCTTTTTTCGTCCATCTGACTCATTTTTAACACATAAATATTAAATACTGTGTGTAAAACTCCAATAATGGTAACTATAAAATAGCAAGTCCAAAACCATAACATCGACATTCCAAAATCCTTCATACGTGCCTCCTTAAATTTAATGAAGATTATATGAATAATCCTTATGTTGCTTTATCTAACACTTGTGACTTATCTTTAGATTAATTGTCTTATTACAAAAATAGCATTATTTCTTTTAGGAAATAGACTGTCATTATAGTTAGATTCTACCTGCTATATTGCTCCTATTCGATTATGTGCTAAAACCATATTCTTTACTGCAAAAACTGTTATTTGAGCTACTGATTATATGATAATTGGAAGTTACATTAGGCTTTCTTACTCCCATTGTTTATTTTGATATTATGTCATAATTTAAGAAGATTCTGAACTAAATTATTCATCACTTATTTATATCTTGGGTATTCTGGTAGCAATTCTATTAATTTAATCGACCTTCCTTCATTATCCAGTAACATTTCGATATTATCTGTTTCATCCCCTAAGTGCATCATGAACTCTCTGCAAGCACCGCAAGATGGTATTACCTTACCATCCTTATATACAGAAACAACTTTATCTACTTCACTTTCTCCATGCGTGAGCATTGTAGACAAAGCATTTCTCTCTGCACACATTCCTAAAGAATTATTTGTATCAATACAAATACCTGTATAGATATTTCCTTGTTTGGTTAATACTGCTGATGTAACGCTTCCAACCCACATAGCATTTGAAACTTCATGTGGACTTATTACTCCCATTGCTTCGTTGTAGAGTTGTTCCCATATCTGTTCCATAATACCCTCCCTATATACATGACATAAAAATTAATAATTGATAATTATTTCAATAATAATTCAGATTTAAATACTATTACAGCATTTCCTAAAATTTGAACCTCTACAGGTTCATTGTTTTCTATAATTACTTCGACTTCAATAATACCTGGACGTTTTATAGCCTCACCTTGTTTAGCTTTAAATAAAAATAAAGAATTATCATGATTGATCAATTTGTGGTGAATCAAATATGCTCCCAAAGGACCGTTGGCATTGCCAGTTACAGGATCTTCATTGATACCTATGGCAGGAGCAAACATTCTACCGTGGACCAAAATATCATTATCCTCGGAATCCACTGTAAAAACATAATATCCATTACATTTAATAATATTGCTCAATCTAGAAAGGGCATCATAATTAGGTTTTATTTTATTTAAGGTTGCAATGTTTTTTATACCAATCATGACCTTAGAATGACCTGTTGAAACTATCTGAATTGGATAACCTTCTAATAAATCTTCATCACTTATATTTATTGATGATAAAAGGCTATTCCTATTTATCCCTTCAATAATATCGCCAAATTCAATTTTGCCTTGGGTCATAGTAATTTTGTAATCTTTATTTTCTTTCACTATATTAACAGGCAGAATGCCTGCACCTGTCTTATGATAAATTTTTGAAGTGTTAAGTCTATTTTCAATAGCATAAGCATAGTAAGCAGCAATAGTAGCATGTCCGCAAATTGGTACTTCATTTGTTGGCGTGAAGAACCTTGTATGAACATCATACTCATTATTATTTGAAGTAAAGATAAAAGCTGTTTCAGAATTATTAAGTTCTCTAGCTATTTTTTGCATTTCATCTGAAGTTAACCCATCAGCATTTGTTATAACTCCGGCTGGATTTCCAACAAATTTTTCCTTTGTGAATGAGTCAATTTGATATAAATTATATTTTCTCGTCATGATTTTTCCTCCTAGTTATTTTAAATGTATATCTTCATAATGATAATATTATGCAAAAAAATATCCGATTACTGGACCAACAAAAATTGCTAGATAGATAAGTGTAATCCATGGCTGATAATAAATGTAGAATTCTTTGAAAGAAAGACTCCAAGGATGCTTAATTATCACCCAACCAAAAACATAAAATACAATACAGCGTCCTGCCCATATTGCATCAGTAATAAGAGCATCTTCAAAACTTGGCGCAGATAAACCTAGCATATATAACCAACCGAATATGGAAAAAAGAATAATATTATATGCGCAGTTTATATTTGCTCATAAGTATTCTTCAATAGTAATGCATCTTTTTCTACTAGAGGGCCTTCTAAAATTATACATCCTTTAACGTTAAAATCCTTTATAGCCTTTAAGCATTCTATATAATTGAAGTCGCTTTCTAATAAAGAAAGATGGTTTCTCTCACCTTTCTCATTATAATTTATTCCCCCAATGTGAATATGTAGATCGTCCAGGGCGACTCTGCCCAGATTATTAAGCACGTATTCTAGTATTTTCGTAAATTCATCATAACCCTTCAAACTACCATTTCCTCTTGCATGTATATGAGAGAAATCAATACATAACTTACATGATTCTACCTCTTGGCAGAGTGACACCAATTCCTCAAGCGTACCAAATTGTGTACCTTTCCCTGTAGTTTCAAGCCTATAATCTATACCCTTATATGGAAGTTTCAATAGGTTCTTTTTTATAGTATTATACGCATCTTTTTTTGAATCTTTTAAATAGAAACCTGGATGAAATATTAAACTTCTCCCCTCAACTTTTGATACTCCCTCCACTGCCTTTATTATTCTTTCCAGTGATTGTTCTTGCTTCTCAGTTTCATCAGCATTTAAATTTATATAGTGAGATCCGTGGGCCGACAAATAAAATTCATTATCTAATTTAGTTTTTAGTATTATATGTTTGTTTTTATCCGTTACATTTACATTTCTCACAAAAAGAAGTTCCATTGCATCAAGTCCTATTGATTTTATATATTTAATACCTGAAGCATAATCAAATCGTCTTGATCCATTACCTATTGGCAAACCTGATATTCCAAATAATAATCTATCCATATTTTTTTCCTCGATTTCAACCAAGAATTTAAGATTATTATATGCAAATTGAGTACTTTATACAATAATAACAGGTAATTTATCTTCAATATGACTGTTGATTGTGACTAACTTTATGAAAAATCATTCCTATGACCTTATCTATATTCGATTAAACTTTAATAAAGATAATAAAGCCTCAAGAGTTAGGATTCCCATCCATTCAATCTTAGCAATTTTCCACGCTTCTAAATACTTGTCCCACTGCCATGTAGGCAATATCTTACCATTTTCTTCAAGTCCATCTATTAAATAATCTAAATTTTGATCTATGAATTTAGATTCAATTCCAAAAAAGTTCTTAGAATCTAAGTTTATAAATTTTAATGGTGTCGGTACATAATTTATCCATTCACACTGGTTTATGTTAACTAATTTAGAAACAGCTAATTTTAGTGTATCTACAATTTGGCTAGAAAATTCTTCGTCTAGAGTATTGTACATATTAATATAACTTATTATTTCATGTTCTGAATTAAACTCTGTACGTTTATTTAAATTAGTTATAGCATAATTTCTTAAAGAATAAATATCTAGTTTATTGAGGTATTTTTTATATTTATAAACATACCCTATCAATTCAGCAGTAGGATTTCCCCATGAATAATCAATAACTGTCATATTTATATCATTTCTAAATTCCCACCAAGGTGCATGAGGATAGTTGTTAACAATACTAGGAACGCTATACCATCCATTTCTATTACTATCAAAAGTCGTCTCAAGATATTCAACAGCCTTTGCAATCATATTTTGTGCCCTATCACTATTATCTAACTTGCTCAAATGTCTTAAACCAATCGATGTTGCCATTGGTGAGGACTTTATAAGTTTAAAATCGGGTTCTATACCTTTACCAAAACCTCCATCTGTGTTTTGAAATGCTTCTAATGAATCTAATATATCATCACCACTTGAATCATTAAAATAATAATTGAATATAGATTTTTCCAATGGTCTAGCGTCTGTATTCATATAGTTATTTAATTGTTCAAAAAGAGTTTTCGATAACTTTTTCATTTTTATTTCTCCTTTTTTGATTAAGGTAGTGTAAATTTATTTACACGACTTATTTAGTTTTTTGTTTATATATCAAGGTTTACAGAGTTTTTTAACGAAAAAAACAATG